>JGI24022J15233_10000198_pt1 | contig 30089 bp, 20 predicted proteins | sample Ectturendosymbi2_FD_15233 | JGI IMG/M metagenome (IMG submission 15233)
AGAATGGCAGTCTCAGCATTGTACAAGTGGCTCGAGTCACGGCCATGTTCTTCCTGCCTCCCGTACCCAGCTATGTAGCACCGGTCTCCTGCAAAGCAAGTGTTTGGTTACCGCTAGATGGCGCGCATTATTCATTTTGTATTTCTAAGCTGCTGTGCAACGCCTCCATAGCAACAATGGTATGAAGCAGGGCTGTGGATCTGGATCCTGAGCAGTTTTGAATGGCAGAGCCGGAGCCAAAAATATTTAGATGGTGGAGTGGAAACCGGATCCGGAGTTTATAATTTGGGATCCGGTTCCATAGCCCTAGTTTGTGAGGCAAACGAGATATACAAAGAATATAAGGCTTTTCAGTTTTCAATGAACCAGATCACCCTGGAGCCGGAACCAAAAACGTTTAAATGTTGGAGCCGGAGCTGGAGCCAGAACTGGAGCCTAAAATTTGAGTCCCGGCTCCACAGATGTGGTGGGCAACAATGAAAACAAGCTTCTTTGGTGTTGGGTATAAAATGCTCGAATTTCAAATAAGCAATCTTGTTATATTTAAACGATGTGATGAAATACTGTTTTTAAAAGTCACAAGCCTCTGCTCATTTGCTTAAAATATTTTAATAAAGACCAATATTTTGATGCATGTATATTTGCATATTGCGCAGGTGAACAACAGTTGTCCCAAAAAAACTTAATTTTTCTAAACTTGACTACTAACATGCTTACGGACCGATGTATAGCGTAGGGTCGCATCATCGCAGGTTGTGTATGTCAGATGCAAAACATTGTGCTAAATCCGCAGTAAACTGGAATGGGAAATTCATTTTAAAACACAAACCAAAGTTGACTGCCTGGAACCCGGGAAAATGGCAAAAATTTTGTATTTGCAGATTAAAAACATACCATGGCCGGTTTCAGCTAAAGTTGTTTTATCTTTTGCATGAACCATTTCATACACAATGGCGCAAAATATGCGTACGGATATTTTAATCCGCTTCGAGAGAATTGTTACAAAAGAATCCAAGCGTGACTGCGATACAGCCACTTACCTGGTCGTATCATGATGTTGCGTCCGGGCAAGCAGATTGGGCTGACGTACCTTGAGAATTTTAGAGGCGTTGTGAGCTCCAGAAGTGCAATATCCCACTCTGGAATCTTTGCTGTTTTGTCGTATTTCCTGAATGACATAAGACAACACAACGCTCTACACAAGATAATTTTCGGCAGATCTTCTATAAACCACAGACTAATAACATGTATATTGTTTCTAGGCTTGAGGAAACCTTTTGATTGAGTTAATCTTGTCCTACATCAAAGATTGTTTTACTATGGATTGCACCCCTAAAACTTGTTGCTTCCTAATTGGAAAATACATTTCAAGGAAATAGAAAATGTCTGCCTACCCCTGTACTATAGCATTTCTTATTGTTTGGTTACAAAAGCGAAACTAAATGCGAACTTGGAAACAACACATTTAAGTGTTTCTTTTTAGACTTAAAAAAANCCTGAAATTTCAAACCGTTGTCTACTGATCCGTATTTCTTCGCGGGACCGACATCGCAACCAGCCACATTTCGTCAGTAAAGCAAGACTGTCACTCGAGAAACTCACTCGTGCAGTTTTCCTCTTTTAACCGAGAGTAGTCTCGAGCCAGCATCGGGAGGACGAATTGCGGTTGCTCCTACGAGCACCTGGAAATCTTGCGGGCGATAAGAATCAAAGCAATGAGCTGCAGTCACCACAAACCGATCTGAGACCAGGCTTCCCCCGCATTGGTGCTCGTTCAAGATCTGAAAAGTAGCATATGCCAATAAAGATGATATGTGTGGACTGATGATTGTATTTTGAAGAAAAGGCTAAGCAGCAGAAACTTAATTTAAGTAAAATAGGTTAAATCTGAGCCACAATCACATTGGACCCTCTGCTGGGTTTAAGTTTCCTGATGTATTCCGGCATTAGCCTCGGAAAGCTGGACGAATTTTGTTTTAACTACAATTTAGGTTAAAACAGGATTTTCAAGTAAGAAGTTTTCAAGATGGGTTGGAAGAGGAAGAGTGCCAGGAACAGATTTTTACGTTCAAAAAGCAAACTACAGATTTTACGTTTTTCAACCGAATTCACTGTTTTGGAAAACGGAGAGTCTTCAACTTGCACTTACGGCCAAAGCATCACCAACAAGTCTTTTCGTAGACGAGAGCCTGTTACATAGGCCTTATCAAACGACCACATCAAATATGGTTACCTGCAACGACACCATCCAAGGCCAGAGTCCGCGTTTGGACCTAGCACCTCCAACGATGCGCAGCGTAGGTTTTTCGATTCTTTCCTTCGCTGATCTTGTGCCGCACGCGTATGGGACGCAGTTTGCCACCCACACTCTCCCTGACTGACAAACACGGTCGAACCCTGCCGAATAAATCAAGTTTTCCTCCGCACCGTTTCATTGTCGGGCACTTTTCTGCTGCGAATAAACGATTTCCTCAATAACCGTTTTACTACAACAAGTTGATTTGAAGCCAAACGCGCAGTTTTGTGTCTTGCTGACAAGACAGTGTGGCAAGGAACACTCAGTCACTCACCCAACTGTTGAACTTCTGTGATTCGTCTGCTATTTCTGACAGTGATCAAGTGAGCTTGTAAATGGTTGATCTCTGCATAAAAAGGTGGTAATGATGAGCTATTGCATGATGGAGTGCACTAGTATTTACTGTTTCAACTGAATATGTTATGGCAGCTGACGTACAGGCATATGTTGGCAAAGAACACAAACGAAAAACTATTTACACATTTAGGTATTTTAAAACAAGCAGGTTCGTCATAACTTGCAAGCAAAAGACGAAACTTACGAATCTCGCTCAAGTTGGACATCAGCCGGTAAGGTTTGAAAGCGGCGAACTTCCGGGGAACAGTGATGAACCTGAGAGGCTGCACCGCCCTCCAAAAACCAAGTTGCAAGCAAGCAGCGTCGGCGACGTAATCAGTAACGTCATCACCGCACAGCAATGAGAAGCTCTCAGCGTATTTTCTAACTTGAAGGACCTGCGCCAAGGTGCAAGCATCCAGTAAACTTGCAGAATAGGACGGTGGTAGAGACAACTTGACGCAGCCCGCTTTAAATTCATTTAAATATTTGAAACAGATGGTTTGTTGCAGATTGGGCATTCTTTTTAGTTTTTAGGGAAAATATCTTATTAAATGAAATGATTTTAGGAAGCAATGACAAACGCGCCAAATCGCACTTCTTTCAACTCAGACAATATGATGTTTAACGTATTGTTCAGTTCAGAAAGATCTCGAAAAGCAAATGAACCCAGAATTTGTAAAAGAACTTATAAGACCAATGCTATAAACAGTACAACTACCTCGATTCGCATCGAACACCTGTACTCAGGTCCCAGAAAGAAATCCAAGTTTATTGAGTTTGAATGCCAACATTTATTGGAATAAAAAAAGCTCGATATAATTATCTCGAGTATCCACTCATATTCACGGCATTGAACCAACATTCTGGCCATTTTAATGTTTTCCTCCCATTTTCAAAACTTTCTTGCATGACTTTAAACAGATTGCGTCCGACACAAAAACCGAAAAAAATTCTCAACCGTGTCAATGCACGATTTCGAAATCGAAAAAGGGTTGCCAAAAGTTTAAAAATTCGAAAACAAGAAAAACGCTGATACTTTTGTGAACTCTTGTAAAGTGCGCCCAATTACTTTGAGTCTTGTGGCACGTTTATCACAATTTTTGCTCTGATTTGCTCCAGTACAAAATTCGCATTTCAGGATTGCTCTCAACAAAAACACTATTTGAAGCTCGTGTTTTGGTAGTGAGAAGCATACGGGTCTCGGAATGACACACAGCAACTACATGACCATAGGCGCTAATGAGCAGTAACTACCTTTTCACCAAATAAAGAATCCAGTCTTGCACAGTCTGATTCGTCGCTGTTGTCGGGACATCCAGGAACTCCATCGCAAGCGCGATTGCCGTGCACACAGGTGAGGTCGGAGCAAACGACGTCGCAATGATCCTTGTCTACCACAGTTACGTTTAGAGCGACTGCAGGAAGGCGAATGCGGCTGAAAGTTATGAGTACTGTTAGTTTGGTTGCACGCTGGTGGGCGGTAGAACTTGTTCAGCCGATATTTTAAAATTCAGTGCCAGCTTTTTCTGCCCTAAACACTTTAAAACGCGTTTCTGAGAATGCATGCCATGCAAGAGTTTTCATACAGAAAAATCGCGGCCGTCTTACGCGCAGGCTAGGATTTATCATCAGGCTAAGCAGGGCTAATACCAGGATTCTTGATTTTGTAAGGCCCAAGTGGTGGGGAAACAAATAAAGTTGCAGCAGTTGTTTAAATAAGACTATATGCATTATTGTACCATGCAAACCATTTCACCACGGCACATAACAAACGGACTCAGCAGAGGAATCTTGCTGCAAAAATAATACACGTTAAAACGCAATACACTTTTGTCGCGCAATTCACAGTGGGCATTATGTTTGTCATGGCATAATAAAAGTATACCGTATTTATTCGGTTGCTAACCGCACGAAATGATGTTAAAAAATAAAATGTAAGCCGCCCTTGCACACAAGTACCCTAAGCTTCTGAGATACTTTCGACTACTAGCACCTTTCGCGTTTAATTGGCAAACCTGGTAATGATGCTGCACCACTAAAACTGTCTTCTGCTCAACATAATCACTCCTGTGACGAATGCGCACGTGATGCTGAAGAGAATAGAATGCAAAAAGACAGTTTGGTCAACAAAACGTAGCAAAGGAAAGACTGAGCGTCATCTAGACTTTTCGATAAGGTAAAGAAAAAAATGTAAGCTGGCCTTCATTATAAGCCGCACGAAGTGATGAAAAAAATTATAAGCCGCGACCTACAATCGAATAAACCCGATATTGTTATATATGTACGCAATGTGTGGCTTGCCGGTCTCAGAATTCTGCAGGTAAATCACGTCAGCTTTCTTGCCGTTTGTACACTGTAGGCTAGTTACAAACAAGGTCAAATCGCGGGTTTTTATCCCTAGTGCTAGTAGGGTTTTCAATACCTTTCTGCTTTTTTCAACTGACGTTCTGGAGTTTTAAAATTTAACTGCGTAGCGCCGATTTGAAGTATAGTGCTATACATTAAACTTGCACTTGTTGGTGTGATTTTTATTAATCTTATGGGTACTCAAAATTTTATGGTCTCGGCTAGTCTCGGTGGATAGGTAACTGATGAGTAAGCAAAGCTACTTAACTGATAGCGCAAGCTCTGAATCTTAGAAAACTTCAATGCGTTCTAGTCACAGAGATACTGTACCAATACCCCCCAAAAAAGATAAAGTAGTGTTGTAGGCTACACACAGCAATTTAGGATAGAGTGGCTGAAAGAGCTAAAACCAGACAGTGAAAGTACAGTTTCTAGTTACAGGAAATGTTGCCAAAATACCCTTAGAAATGCAAAGAAATCCATGTTGCATCAACACGAAGATTCAGACGGGCACAAAATGATTTATCAACATGCAAAGTCTGCTATCAACTTTTTTCAGTGTTTTGCTAAGAAAAGTTGAAAAGAAGATGTACAGATAGCGAAAGGTGAGCTGCCATTTGCAGGTTATTCGCTGAACGCCACATACCTTTTGTTCATGGATACCACATACGTATATTATGCAAATGAGTATTTATTTCCTAAAAGCCAAATTGCTTCAGAACAATCAAAGAGAAAAACTAAATCCTCTTATGTTATTCTATACGGCAGTGCCTTCCATTAAAATCGGAAGTGGCAAATATTTTCAAAGATAGAAGAATTTTCAATTACAATTATTTGATGAAAGCACAGACAGCGTCGTTACATAAATTATAGCAGTGGATTGAACGATGCTTCGATCCCAAGAAGCGCGATTTTGATTCTTTGCTTGATCACTTTTGCATTGCCACCCACTTTTGGTACCCACACGTGACTACACGTGTTATTCGTTTGTGTATTTCCCAACTGATCCGTGTGTTAGTTGTTGCAATACATTTTCGATATAATTAACTGTCTGGCTGGTGGTTAAATTGGTTGTGTGAGTCTCATCACTTAGGGAGAACCATCCAGTTCAGGCCCGCAACGAAGGGGCAACCGGGCAATGGAGCCCCGAAATTTTCAAAAACGCGTTTATTTGTTGGGTACAACAACAAGTTGCAAACATTTTACCCTCGCCCGAAAATATCAGCTGGTTGCGGCGCTAATCTAGTCTAACTTTAAAAAGTTTATTCGATTTGGCAGCGGTGACTAACTGCTTTTCTGTGTGGAACTAATGAATTAAAAACTCATTGTGAGATGATATACCTGCTCACCACATTATTATCTGTATGCATGTTTACGGAGCCCGCCTTGTGATTGACTGATGTCGGGATTTGATGCTGAACTTTCGAGGAGTCAGTCTGCCATCCCCTGCTTTCATAACTTTACAGTGATTCCACTGCGAGTATCCACATTTCAGCGACAATTCACCACTATGCAGAGATATTGCCGAGATAGAAGAAATATTCACTTTAATTTCATGTGATATTTTACCTTAGGTTTTCTGTTCACATGTGAATCTTTTTGATGAACCTGTATGGATTTTTCAAAATAGCTCATTGATAACCTTGGTTACAAGGCAAAGAAAAGACTTACATTAGTTGAGATCGTCGATTCCTACGTATGGGAGTGGTTCAGATAAACGAGAGAAAGCTGCTGCCGAATCAGACGCACTAGACATGGTTCTTAGCAAGGCAAAACGAATTAGCCAGTTTTTTAGTACGGCAGAATAAGCAACTGCACGTACTAGCGATAGTGCAAAGAATTTTGCCATCAATGTCAGTCATTCTGCTCCGGCTGTGGAAATGGAAATTCCACAATCGCCTCTAATTGAGAAAGATTTAGCTGAGAGTGAAGATGTCCTAAAACACAGCGAGTGAGTTGCTGTAAGGGATACACTTGAATGTGAAGTTGGCTTGCGGCCACAGCTATTGCGACCAAAGTTACTGATTCAGCCACATACAGTCCATTCAGATGAGATTGTCGACGTGAGGATGGCGAATTTTTTATTTACGCGTTTACGTCGAACACAAGGTCCATATCACATTAGTTTAAAGCCTATTGCCGGCAATGTAACATGCTGATATAGGTGACGAAAACCATACCTCCGTTCGCCCCCCCTTCAATGCAAACGCAGTACATTCACGTACCGTTTCCACTGTCGTTTTCATTACTTTCGTCACTGTAAGTGATCATTTTTTAAAGTTAAAAGCCTTGAGGTACCTGTCTTTTAGTTGTGTTTGCATCAAGTTGGCTATGTGGTCTTTTGAGTTAGGTCTATGAAAGTTTAGAAATGAAATGACGTTTTTCAATCTTGTGAAACCGTCAAACCACGGAAGCCTGACGAACACGTGATGTCATACGTTGACGCAACATGCAAGCCTTTCAAAAGGTTCTCGAGGATAAAACAGCATAGGGCCCTGAAAATGAAAATCCGGGTCTGCTTTCAAGTGAAGAATGATTTAAAAACATTTAAAACTACGTTAATTAGAAAAAAATGTAACACGTTTTCGTACTTTCTTGTGCCAAACCTTGCTAAAGGATGAAACTCGTTTACTAAACAGAAAAGCAATTTATAGCTACCAGGCCATGATGAAACAATGTTATAGGTAAAAAGCAGTAAATCTTCAATACGCTTTTAACCGAGTAGTTTGATCTGATGCCTTCAACCCAAGTAAACAAAGATGTTCAGGTAATTGTTTATCATCTCGCGGAATGTTATCTGGTTTTGCATGGCAGCCGAGGCAATGTCACAAAACACGGCTGCGGAAGCGCGGATTTTCAGCACTGCAACGCGTAAAATGGTGCAAAAGACCGAAGAGGAACGAATTTTTGTAATGCTGGTTCGGACAAAATAAAACGTTTCAGTCCTACTGCTAATAAAATTCACAAAACATGACCTCATCGAATTGTTGAGACATTCTGTGGTTGTACAAAGAGTGTCCGTAAGTTTTTTTCAAAGTAAATATTAATTTAAAAGAAATGCAATCTCTACTGAAAAGTTGCGATACGTATCGTCTAACTCATTTTGAAAAAAATCGAAACAAATCACAGAACACTAATGTTGTTGTCCTCGAAATTGTACGAAGTTCCATCGGTTATAGTTTATTCCCCCATCTAATTGTTCCGCCCGCACAATCGCACAAAGCATCATGTTTTTGGGAAGTATTTTGTTGGTTTAAATTGCGCTGCCTCCGATGTTTTTGCGTTACATTTTTTTGCAAATCCATGCTAAACTTACATAGGAAAGCGCAGGACGATGGTAACCTCACGTTCGTCGATGAAATGAACAGAGGGCTTCGAGAAATGACGCTTGAAGAAGAGCTTAGAGCCTTCAGGAAAGATGAGCCTGTCAGGTGTGGTTGAAAATCCCCGGTAAACAGAAATCTGAAACACACGGTTTTGCTTTGTTGCGTTGTGTGCAGCGCCTTCCTTTCAACTTAGCTGATTTATCTTAAAAACATTTTTAAACGTATTTTACTTTTTTGAAATTGCGCCAAGTCATATATTTGTCGAGAAGCTTCCCAACTTGGTAAAAAATGTCCTAGGAACCGATTTTTGGAGTAACTTTATTCAATTACAGCGCATATTTTATAAGCTGTGTTTGAGCAGCTGATCACCGTACACTATCTACCATCAATGATGAGCGACAACGTCCTATGCAGCTGACAAAATAGTTGTTTTTTTATGCAAGGGATGGAAAATCAGGCACGCCGTCATGCGTTGTGTGTGTTGAGGGGGTCACATTCAGTGAATGAACAAAAAAGTTCATCACCCATTCCAGTTGAGGGGCACCAACCGGCAAATTGGGGTGAATCACCGACTCCCTTACCGGCACCCGCCTGTAAACATTACCAGTAAGATGGTGAACTAATACAACTGTTTTACCGATCATGTCCACTTAAAAATCCCAATTTGATAGAACCCTTCACTAAAAACATGGCAGAAAAAGATGATCGCCTTCCTCTTACGGTAAACTTGCTTTTCTTGGTGTACTGTGATGAACCAAAACCGAGCAGAAGTCTTTTTCCAGGCTTTCCATGTACTCTCCACAAGCACTCCCTTCCATTAAAGGGAGTGCGGTTGGGCTTGTCATCCAAGAGGACATTGTGGCCTTGGAACATATCAGCCAATGAACCACAGTTTGACGAGCAGCCGATTTCATCAGACCTGCATATTTGAAAACAAATAAATTTTGATAACGGGTTTGAACCAGGCCCGTAACCAGCCTGGGACACCAGGGGGCGAAGAGTTTCCTGAGAGGGCCCAGATTTTTTAACAATGTCCAATAGTTTTAAACTTTGTCCAAGACATTTTTCCAGGAGGGAAAAATTTTCCAGGGGGTGCTTCTTTGACCCCCCTATAGTTACGGGTCTGGTGTGATCCACATTGCTTGTTCAGCATAAGGATACATAAATCGTTAGAGCGGAATAAGTTCACTAAGTAAGTAAAATGTTGTTACACAGGTTTTCGATTCAGACACGCCTGTTAACGCCAATTTGCGTTAAAAAATCTTAGTGATTTCTCAAAATATTGTTATGTTACGAACTTCAGTAGGGTATGAAACCAGCAGTTATGTGCTTTTGAAATCAAAGGTCCATGCTATGGTTTGCTAGAGACAGCTTTGTGATTTTCCAAAAGTGGCTTTCTGCCTNAATTAAGAAATATTTTTGATAGCATCACTGTCAAACCCGAAATTTTCTGCAAACATTTTCTTTTCCCGCACCTTTATCATTTACTTAATCTGCGCTATCTACAACCTCTTGAAAGGTATGCTGCTACTTGCAATAATGAAGCTTTCATTAAGCACAGGAACTCGGTGAACTCTGATGAAACTGCTACCGTTACGGTGAATGGGACTTACCAGTCGCCACAGTCGTTCACGCCATTACACAACGCCTGGGGTGAAACACAAGCATGGTTCAAGCACTGTACTGCATTGTTGCACGTTTTGGGTGTACCGGGCGCGAAGCAAGGCTGTGGCTTGACAGAGATTGAGTTCACCCAGGTCGCTTCTAGCCCGTGAAATTCTGCGAAAGAATGTCAACAGCAGTGCTTCGAGAACAACTTTGGAAAATGATAAATAATATTTACATTTTGCGTTAAAGTCACAAAAAAGTAAAACTTCAGAGTTTTTACCATTTAGTTAAGGGTAAACATTTAGTTAAGGGTAAATACCATTTAGTTAAGGGTAAAAACCTCAGTTTCGCTTTAATAAAAAATAATACCCGTTGGAACTCACCAAAAAGAAACGAGTTCAGTCTGGCTAGCTCAACTGATGAATCCACTTGAACTTTTAAGGTCATCCAAGGTTTGATTACTGCAGGACGGAGGTCATAGGTCATGACCCGAGCAAACTGCCCTGTTCGTGTGGCACGTATCGTGATTCCGACTTGTCCGCTTTCTTGTTTTTGTCTTGCAAATGACAAAAAGTTAATGACTTGAAAACCAAAAGCAAAACATTCTTGAATGAGTTATGCTATGAGTCTGTGGCTTGTACAAATGTAAAAATCTGTGCTTTCTTCCACTAATGCTGAGGCTTCTGCTGCACTTGTCAAGCGAGGGAAATTTTGAGACGCTGCGCGATTAATCATTCCTATCACATTTTCATCAAAATATAGTTTTCCGCAAAATCTTAAGCTGGAGTACAATGAAAAACAAACTTACAGGCAGCTAAAAGACTTATCCTTAAAACACATACTGGTCTAAAGTGCAAAATAAAAGATAAACATGAACATTTGCACACAATTGCTAAAACCGAACTGACAATGAAACCTTTGCGAATGGTCTAACTCCCCACACATCTTTAACCAGCCCTAGTTTAACGGCTAAGAAACGAAAATGTGAAAAAAAATTTTGAAGACCTCATTGGTTTGTGTGGCTGTTTCTAATACGACTTTTTGACGCCTCCGAATTTCACTCAATTCCAGAACTTTACTGCCACAAGTACAATATAGAAAAATTGTTCAATTCTTAAGAGACATTTCATAGCTCAATTTGGACTTGAGACGAGCTAGGCCACTGCTCCTTAACCTTTTCTTTACCACGGCTCCCACAAGTACTTGTCTTTTGTTTCAAGACCCCTGGCTATAAATCAGTGGTGAAAGCAAATGTAGTGTTCGGTAAGATTATTGATCAAACTTTAAATGCTGTACAGCGCGGGCTCGCGCCCCTTGGAAATTTATTGAGGCTCCCGGCAGGCGTTACCCCTGTTAAGAACCACTGAGCGATGCATTTCTCTTCGTACTTGATCACGAAATATAACTAAATGATACGAACCAATCTAGAGAGGCGCATGTAACCGAACCCGAGAATTAGAGCATCACTACAATTCTTTCAAAAAGCGAAAAATGCGTAGGACTGCAAGACGAGCAGATATTTACCTGTAGTCAACGGAAAGGCAGTAAGCCCCGTAAAAAATACCAACAGCTGGTAACTCGGGACTTTCCAAAACTGGCAGAAATTCGTTGAACTTCGGTTCGGAGGTTATCACGCCCGAGGTTTCTAATCGGCTGCGAACGATAATGGGGTCAAAACGAAAACGTCGGAACAACGGCGTCATCGTCACATGCCCCGCAGCACCTGCAATTAATTGTGACGTTGTCGAATTGCGTTACTGACTGGAAATACTGCAAGAGCAATATGGCGTCATTGCGACTTTTTTGGAAAAATCCTTTGGCTGGAAATGAGAAGATCGACTGATAGAAAACGCATCAGAGACGTATACTGTACAGCAGTTCCAAAAACGATCACGGCTGTTCTCAACAACTCTATTCTTGATCTGTAAGACGGTTCACGCCTTGACTGACGCTGATGGTCGGCAGATTTAAGATTTGCAGGCAGCATGTAATTTTTAGTGCAACTGCGCCTTTGCACATTCACCACGGGCTACTTTGAATAGGTCTTAAAGACTCGATTTAGGCTGACTATATGAAGTATAGTAGATGTACGTTTGGTTTTTCATCAAGTCGCTTGTTGGAAAGGGACATGAAATCACCAACATTTAGTAACAACAATGTCGTGATTCACTCACCGAACACAAAAAAGGAGCTTTTGCTCAGCGCAGGTTCGTCGAAGCCAGAATAGTACGACTGCGGCCGCGTGCAAGGCGTGTGGTGCACAGTCACGTTGTCTATAGCCACAAAGCCCTCCCTTGAGTTGTAGTTGGCAGAAAATACAACATCGTATCTGAAAAAACATGCATTGTTTTGCAAAAGTTTATGAGATGTCAGCATCAAACGAGATGCTTACATTAACATTTGTTTTGTATCAAAGGCACCAGACTTGCGCAGTGAACCTTGGATTCATAAACGCACAAATCTCGAAAGCACTAACGTTAGGCCATATGTTTTTTACGTGTTACATCACACATTAATTAGTTGCAAGGACACAAGGCTGCAGAAATTCTTATACACAACGCTTCATAGGGTAGGAATTCGTTGGTCGGTCCGCGTGGTCGGTGCTGGAGAGGAACAAAAACAGTAACTACTGCAGTCGGTCGTCGTCATACAGAAGAGTTACGCCTACAGAATGGGAAAAAATGGAGAGTTGCTGAAAGCATCAGACAATTGAAACAAGCGAATAAAAACGTTAAATGAAGATGAGCAGCGTTTAACAAAGGCAGACAAGTTGTATCTGATCAAGGCATTAATTGTCCCGATGAAATACGTGATGGGATGTGGTGGGCAAACACTAAGGTGCCTGCGAATGTAGGATGAAGCAAATTGCGACAGACATTGTAGCAGGCAACACGGAGGCGTTTAATGCTAGACTGTGTGTACACGTCACAACTGCCAGGCATAGGCTAGCATGTAATACGCACGAAACAGTTTTTTTTAACCAAATTAGAGCCATGAGCAAAGGTGACTCTGAGCTTCTTTGCTTCACACTAAAGCGACTTCACATGCCTGTGTGTATCATCAGGTGATTAAAGTTTAGGAAAAGAAGATAATTGTTCTCACTTTGTGTTCGGATACGGTACAGCAACCGTCGCACTTTGCCAGTATTTCATTTCTTCTACTTTTCGTGACCAGATCACGTGATAAGTGTTGATACTAACCGTAAGATGCGACGACTCATTCCCTCTGGTGAAGAAACTTCAGAAAAAAAACGCTTGCGTTGTTAAAACATTTGAAGTGTAAGACACACAGATTTCTAGCACAATTTTGTAAACTTCATAAAGAACACAGAAAACTTTACTTGAAATATCAAACACGCAGGCCGCAGGTAAGTGCCCTGTCAATGCAGGGTAATTACTATTGGGGGCCATGCGTCATGGCCTTCCATTTGCAGTTGCTACCCCCATCATTTGTAGATATTAACCACGTTTTTAGTCTTTCGCTGAATTTTTCCTTCTCGCTTTTCTTTTTCCCCAGCAACATAAAGTTGGCAACGCGTTCATGTGAATGCTAAGTCAAGACAATCAGATAAAAAAAACAAACAGGAGATAAAGTTTCAANGTTGATCCAANGGACAACAAGGGTAAAAATTCGTTTGAAGAAACTCTTACCTTAGTGAAAAATGCCTTCAGTCAAAGTTATNNTTACNCTTGCGGTTCATGTATAAACATGCCAAATGTCTGATTCTTAACTTAACATCAGCATACCTTACGCCAGTGATTCACAGNCAGTGCTTGGCGCTTTACCCCAGAAACAAAAAGGAGCATTCAGATGAACAAGCGCAAAATGTTTTCTCACCTGAACGCTAGACACCATCTGCTGAAGAGCGATGTGCGATTATGCTGATGGAGCGCCTGCCCAACTGGTTTCTGCACACTCTTCTGCTTGCCAGGTTGATCAAACACAGCAATGGTAAAATTTCCAGTGAGTTTCATGCTTTCGGTAGCGTTGAAAAGGAGATAATAATTCGGTGACTGTACGCTAGCTTTGTGAGGATCGTTGTCAAGCACTGCTTGAGGCACAACAAAATCACAAACGTAGTAACTGGGTGAAAAGTAGCGTTGGATTCCTTTCTGTTCGGGGCCAAAGACGCCTTTTCGCACTGGCTCGTAGAAGCGGCGTCGAACAAATCCCAGAGAACCTGCGCAGACACAAAACAACTTGAACACTGATTTTTCTTCATTTAATAACAAGCAGGTCCACAAAGCTAGAAGCAGGGCCGCAACTAGCCTATATTTTCGGGTGGAGGAAAAATAATTGTAACTTGTTGTTGTACCTAACAACTACATTAAACATGTTTTGTAAAATTTCGAGGGGACAATCGGGCAATTGCCCTCCGGGTTGTGGACCTAGCAAGAAGTCTTTTACACACAGAATTTCTTGAAAATTGAGCAAAAGTCTAACTGACAAGGTAGCCTAGCGGTCACTATCTACCCTTACAATGTAAAGTTGACTTTTCGCTTACAGAGAGTAACGGGACGTGTCCACAAAGGGTTCTGCTCCGTTTGGGGTTTATCAAACAAGCTGACATTTGCAAAGCTCCCATGTCACCACAAGCAACGAATTGTTACTGCATATCGAAAAAACATGTGAGTAAACATTCATATTGTTTGTTGAAACAGCCGTGGTTGCAAACAGTAAAAGTGCACAGGAAATTCTGGAGACGTTTTGTCCCAGAAAATGATTTTCCACCTTGTCAAAATGACTGGATGTGATCTGCCCCAACACCGTCTCTCTTTGACAAGCAGGGCCGACCATAAGCCGAATCAGCTGCATTGGGCCCCGCGCCTCTGGGGCCCCACGCTATGGTGTTTGGGCGAGATTGTTCATTTTTTCCAGATACACCTTGCGCTTGAGAATTCAGTAGAAACGCCATAGAAATTTCATTGTTAACAAAGAACGTTCTCGTTAGAACTAGCGAAATTCCTATCGAACGCTGGCAAACGTGCTCAATTATCGTGTTAGTGCTTTACTGTGTATCTGCGCTCTACCACGATCGTAACACGGTTGACTGAACATGGTGACGTCATAATATCACTGCTCAGAGGGGCCCCGCGCCTAGGTCTTGCATTGGCCCCCGCACTTGCTAGGGCCGGCCCTGTTGGCAAGGATTCAAATACACAGCAGTTAAAAACTTTTTCTGACAGACCGTTGCTTACCTTTGCAGCGAAGGTATTCCCCAACTTTGACTGCTTCGGATTTCGCTCCGACGAACTCGCAGTGGTCTTCACCCCGGCCGTCCCCATCAGCGATGTTTCTGAACTCCCCGCGCAGCGTCTCGCTCAAATAGATCTTATACCTTCGAAAAAGCAATACGTTCAGTTCCACATGTTCTTACTGCCAGCTGTGATATTAACAATAACTTGGCGGATCTGTGAATACTTGGTTTGTTTTTATATAATGGATGCTTCCACCAAGAAAACATGACGAACGATGGATAGTAACAGACCAATAGCGCCTGTGCTTGCTGCGTTGAGAGAGGTCACGGTTTGGGTTTGTTTTTGCTGAGATAAACATTAGTAGTATATAAAAGAGCGTTTTCTATTGGATGGCTTATTAAATGGTTGTGGATTGAGTAAATTTTACTTCGTTTTTCGGTTCGGCTTTGTTAAAAAAATTCTCCCGCCTCTATCCGCTGTAGTTGCACACACTTTTTGTTTCCTTTGCTTTTCACGTTGTTGTTATCTCTACGTCACAGTAATTGTGACTTCCGCTGAAGGCCAATCTACATTGAGGACGAGCCGGAAGTTTCCAGGCTCTTTATTTGTTTCATTGCGCCCAGTAATTTCCATACCCAGCCGTGCATTGCCAGACGTAATAAAACAAACAAAGGATTAACTTCTGGCTTGTGGCTCATTCTCAGAGTAAATTGGCCAACCCTGGATCGCAGACGGTGCTTTTGGGTCACACAAATGCTGACCCTGGATGAATGGTACCCGTTTCCAAGTGTCAATTGCCTTAATGAAAACCTGCTGTTAGCTGATTGAAAGTCGGTGTCTTTTACGAACTTTGCAACAGTTGGGCGCAGGCCCGTAATCAGGGGTACAACCGGGAAAACACATTTAGTTGTTAGGAATCACTTTGTCCACCTCCCGAAAATAGTAAAACAACAAGTTACAATTGGTAGAGAGTAGAAATCATTCAACGTTAGCAGCGTTGTCGATTCGCTATGGAAAATATTTGAAAGAACAACTTATTCAATGCGGAAACCAAAAAATACTACCACGTACTACTTTTGAATGACTTACAGATGTTTTTGCACGATTGTTTTCAGGTAAGGTAACCCAAACACGTGTGCAGAAAGCTCCCGTACAGCACCTCTGCGGAATTTCACATGCTTTGTCAGGACCAATTGACAACAGCAAATAAAAGTATGAGGGAGAATGTTTTCACTAATCCACTTACTTTCTTGGACTGCAAAGGACTAATCCAACGAATTTTGGAATCCCGAAAGACGCCGTCTGCCGAACGATCCTCGCTTTATTGCAGTCCGAACAACCAGGACTGTCGTCGTATTTAAACGGAAAGTAAAACCAATCTTTTCCCAAAAGTTCCAAAGGATTCTTTTAAAAAGAATGAAAGCAACACAATGCCAATGTTTAAGGAACTCAGCTCATCTTTTGAGATCAACTGAGCTGCGCCTAAACCGTGTTTGTTGATTTTTATCGGCCAAGCAAAGCGCTTTCGTTGGTATTAAACGACTGAAACAATAAATTATTGCTGTTGATTGGCCCCGACGAAGGAAGGAGATTATACTGATCCATGATATAACAGCAAAGTTCGCCATTAGGCCTCCAAACAAGCAGCTGAGTAAAGTTCTTTTGCACAAAAGTTGGAACGAAACGTAATGATTGTTGCAAATTCCTTTTTCCATTAAAGTCACATCAATCACGCAAACGATTATCTTATCTGATATTGGTACCACACGGGAAGGTGTTACGACGTTGGTGAACCTTCAGCCTGGGGCCAACCAGCGTTAAACTGTCAAAACACCAGCGAAATTACAGTAGATAAAGCACGTAGGCAATTGTTTGCTAGTTCGACCATCGCCTGTTTATCAGTCAATGCTTCTCGACACGTTGCATAAATACAAAACCCTACTTATTTTGACCCACCTTCAGCATAGGCTTTTTCTCCGCTACGAAGAAACCAGCTGACGGTCCTAGACCCAAAGCTGGCCGAGGATGCGACTGCAAAGTCCACGATGAGTTGTTCAGATCAACTGCAAATGTATGTTCAAATAAAAGCCCAGGGAGAATAGGTCAAACTTTCCGTCTCAGTTAGGAATTCAGGTCATTTTTCACAAACGGTTTGTTGATCCTAAAGCAAAGCCTCAAAATCCACACGTTTTGTCAATCATCAATCGCTACCAGTTAACAGTAGTTATCAAAAATCTCACGGCAATTAACAATTGATTGTCGCTTGACAATCGCTGTCAATCAATATGTGCTGTCTGGCAACTGCTGGTAAGACTGGGAGTATGAGGGCATTGCGGAGGCAAGTAGGTTTATCAATGCATTTTTGTGACTCAAACCACGAAATAACAGAAATGCAATAAACAGAAAAAAGAACGAAACACCAAACGACAGAAAAATCGATTGCATGATAATGAAAATAAAATGAGAAAGACTTAGAAATTTTACAAATTGGCGTGAACTACATATTTGATACGCAAAGAGTTGGAATCGATAAGGTTCGGACCATCTACTTAATAAACGAAACCCTGCTATTAGCGAACGTGGACGTTCTAATTTTCAGGGGTCAATTTTCAAATGTATCNGTCTTTCATCATAATTGGTGTAATTATTAAAAGTTGGCTGGTGAATGATGAAGTCTGTAGTCAGCGGAGCACTTGAAACCNAGTGATGTCAGCAACGGTTGTACACAGAGAACAAAACAATTTTGAACGTTTCATTAGCCTAGCGAACCCGGAACTAAAGATAGGGGTCAAGACGTTTGCCTAACAACATGCATGTCTTGTAACTGCAGTAATTTTGCTCAACAGTGGACGTTTTTTTGTCAAAATCGACTTTTTTTTAAATTGCGACATTTTTGTTACAACTTCAATCTTTAGATAAGTGTTAACATTTGTTGCTGCTTTTCTGACCAAATAAAGTGACAAGAAACTGTAATATAAGCGTGATTTAATAACTTAAGAGTTACCACATTTTTTAATTGCTCATCTCATTTTAGCCTAAGAAAGAAAGGATTTTAATTGTTTTGAAAAACGATGGCCCTTATGGCCCTCAGCAGTTGCAACTATGGGATGGTTTCAACTTCTAAGATATTCAACTATCTTGTTCTGTTAATATGCAGTGAGTACGCGATTCTGTTCATTGCCTCCATTGGTTTCGACTTGAGGCATTAATTTCGTTGACTCGACTAATCCTGAGACAAAGTTTTGAAGAAGATGCAATGGCTATGCTCTAGCCATATTTTTGGCAAAAAAAATTTGTCTCGAATCAAGTTTCAACAGTTTTGCTCGTATGAGCAACTCGACTCGATTCAGACTTTTTCGCTTAATCACTTGAAACGACTTCTTCTGTGGGGACTGACGCTTTGCTGCTATTAAGTTAAAGAAATGATGCAAAGTCTGATTATTTCTGGAATGTAAAGAGAATCGAGATGTCCAAATAACACGCAACTGACTTGAAAAATCTCGTGATTCGACTCAAACTCGACTTGGCCAAGGTCAACGACTCGGCTTGACCTGACTCGAAAGAATTTCAAATGCTTGTGACGAGGCTCGGACTTTGCAAGGCTTGCGACTCGATTTGTGACCCAAAGTAGGAAACGTAAACATGTCACTTCACCAGTCATTCATTTTGCAGTTGAACCGTTTATGCAACCCTTGACTGTATAAGTTCATTTCAGTGCCACATTTGAACCTGAAGACATTCGGAATAACCACTGTAGGAAGTGCTTTCCTTATCGGTGGCTCTGAAATAAAGTTTGATGGTCACATTTTCAACTGAACTTAATTGACCACTATTCCAAAAATTAAAACGATAGCCAAATTTTCTCCCCAGAGCTTTAACACTCGGGATTATTTTCCTTCAACTTAGAAAAACGTCTGCTCGCGCTCACAACAAAACCACATTGCATTCATCTTTTCATGTATTACCGTTTTCGAATCCACAGTTGGTTTTGTTTTCGAAGAAACACTTGTGACTGACTTGGCAGGCGCCGTCTTCAATAGTGATGTCATCAAGGCCTACGTCACCGCGGTAGTCTTTGCCTCGAGTAATTTCAAATATAAGCTGCAAAATAAAATATTGCAAATTAACTTCAAAATCAGTTTTTTTCGGTCACAATGACAAAGAATGCAACATCATTAGACTTTGTGAAATATTGGTCAAACTTGTCGAAAACATAAAACAAAAAATAACAAACGACATGAGCGGACATCCACTGTACGCACAATCCATTCATACATGGTGGATAAAAATTTTGAGCAAGAATGGCGAAACTGATTCGATTGTGGACAAACAAAAAATTTGCCCCTGTTTATTAACACCTCTGCATTGTATCAATTATTGCGGAGAAGATTTCGAGAAGTAAAACAAGCAGCCGCAACTTTGTTAGTACAACCTTTCATTTCTACCATTCATTCCACGCTTTTCATTAGATCAGTGGTTGTACCGTTGGCTCGCAACAATTCGGGCAGTATATTCATTGGATAGCTTTAATGGAATTAGGTGCTGCTTTAGAACAGGATTGCCAGGTTGGCCTTTTTTATGCCAAATTTCAGATATCTGGCCTCGTTTCAAGTCGGTTGGCCTAAAAAATTTTAGTTGTGTTTTTTTTTAACCTCATCTCAAGTTTGCTGGCCTTAAAAAATTCGTTTGGCCTTTTGGCCTTTTTACGCTGAAAAAGCTTCCTCTGAAGAGCAATATTATTATTCCATTTTTTTCGGCAACACATTTACAAACGTTTTGTAACAAATGCTACATTAGACCAACGCCCGCGTTCGATGTTGGTAAGATTTGAGGTATGCCAGATTCTAAATCATTATTTTGCGTAATTTCTGAAAATGTGTGCACTGCGTAGTGTGTTGTAAGCACTAAACAGGCTCAGGTTCAACGCTTGCAGACAGGTTTCTCCGCGATAGAAACGCGAAAATATGACGTCGAGGAAGTGGAAGGGCTCGTTTGATTCTGGCTGTAAGTGCAGGAGTGAATGGGAGATTACTTTCGCGTGGGTGCAGAAAGCTGCCGATGGATCACCGTGGCACCACTGCACCCAAAGTGTTTAATATCACAAACCATGAAAAGTCAGAGCCGCATCAGCAATAAGCTCCAGCATAAGGCCAAGAAAGATTTAATCTCAATTTCGAAGAAACTTTCTAATGATATTCCTGTAATTTAAGCATTTCTTTATGACAAAGGAATAGCAATACCGCAAAAAAGTCTGTTTTTTTACTGGCCTTTAAGCAATCGGTTTGGCCTTTTCTGGATTCTTTTTAGCAATGTTTGTCTTTTTATTGAAATTTTCATCTGGCAACCCTGCTTTAGAATCAGCATCAAACCTGCGTCCGGTTGCGTCACAATGCCTTCAAGGGCGGATGTGTATGCGTCGATTTAATTTTTTTAAATAGTTTTACAACATTTACAAAACTAAGTTGAATTTAAATCAGTCAAAATCCTCGGACTGCGACAAGCATGAGAATTTCAGTTCGGACCGTGTTGGGTCACGTGACCGTAAAAACGTGATGACATTTGTGTATTTTGGTCAGTACTTACGGATTATAGCGTGTCCGGAATCTATTTTTGAACGCAAACCACTAAACTCAAGTTCAAACTGTCAGGCAGCTATGATTGACAATAGTTAAATACTTCACAACAACTCGCCGAATTGGTTTTGTATTTGTCTCCTAAAAATATAGCGTGCACGAATTAAACTAACAAAAATGTATAGTGAGCATACCACAAAACATACGGCAGAGTGCGCGTCGATCCAAGTGCGACATTAAACATGGAACAAAAGCACTTACCTGATATAGACCGTGCTGGTTCACGGAGACTTTGGCTTGCTTCCAGAAAATTCCTTGGTTGCCGCTTTTACCCCATCGCTCCCCTGTCCGGTGTCCATTACGTTCCTTGGTGAACAACGCGAGAGAACCTGTGCCTTCTCCAAACATGTGGTAGTGAAACCTGGAGTGCAAAACGTAAGCCAAAGATGAAATTCTACCCAAGTTTTCTTATGAAAAAGTCACTGCCTTTTAGCCCTGTAAAAACACGTCCTTAAATGAAAAAATTTATTCCCTGCCAGAAGTAATGGAACGACTCCCACAAACATTAACATTTATTTAACAGCAGTGACTTTTAACATTAATGAATTGCTTTATAGCAGTGGTTTTCAACCCGGTGTCGCGACCCTCAGCGGGAGTCGTGGAAATTTTGGAGGGGTCGCAAGTAGATATTTTATGTACAGTGATGCATTACGTTTGCTTTGTTTGAGTTTTAGATGGGGGCCGTTGGGTTTCAGTGAGTTGCTATAATGGGTCACTGTACAAAATAGGTTAAAAACCACAGCTTTACAGCCTGCACCGAAGAACAAACGTCGAAACCCACTATATCTAACGACCCCCAACTAAAACTCTACCAGGTCCAAAACTCTAAGTATCAGAAAAGTTTCTCCAGGATTACACCAGCCCCAACAAGCGGGGCAAACAACCCTAGCAAATCTAGTTTGACCCATTGAAGTAGGCAACAGGTTACCATGTGCTTTACATCCAGTCATCCGCACTTCTTACTGAAATTCAACTTACGTGACGCAAGTAGGTCGAGCCATCCATGTGGACACTAGTCTCGCTTTTGCAAATGCGTTTTGTGGAGTTGCTTCGGCGTATATATAGGAACCTGCAAACGAATCGAAACAGTTTTGGCACATCGCTTCAAGTGTTGTCAAGACAACGGTTTCGAAAATTACAAAAAATTTTGAACCTTAAAGCAAACGAATCAAAGCTCTTGCGTGCTCAAATATTGCAGATGCGATAAATGATTTGAAAACGCAGCACAAAACTGTGGAGCTACACTTCAAAAATTTTTAACGTTCCATGTCAACATCTGGTTCCCTGATGAGTTTTTCATATTGACGTGAATATTGCTTGACACTTATTTTCGCGCAAAATGTGTACCGCCGCTACAATTCATACTATTTGCTCGAATAAGAGTGTGATCCAAAGATGGCCCCGTATCGCTGGAAGGCGTTCGTCCGTGCCATATTTTCCAGTCAAAATCATCCTTCCGATCCTGTTTCCACAAACAAAGATCTTCTTCAAAATCACAGAACTGCGATTGCACTGGACAGCGTTCTTCGTCAGTCCTGGTGGGAGTAGACTCAAAATCAAATCTCAATGCATGTGATGCTGAAAAGCCAGGTTCTAAGATGTTCATCACCAGAAGGTGGTTTGTTGCAATAGGTTGCTATTTGACAGGTAATGAAATGAAGTCGCATGGGCTCGGTAACTATGTCTTCTAAACGGAACGCGGAAAGCAAGACTCGCTCTTGCAAATCGGTTTGTAAACGCATGAGTTTTCAACAGAGATAATTCAAATCAAAGAGGAATTCAACTAGAAACTTACGGAAATGAACATTGGCATTTTTAACTTAAGCTTTTGATGGTGACACTACTGTCAACCAGATTGCAAGATTTTGAAGATAAATTAGTTGGTTTTCTGACGTTCTGTAGAACCTATTGAAAATTAACTTACAGTAAAATGCCTGACACTTTGGTTTACAAGAAAGGCAAAAGTACTGCAGCAACAAATAAGAATACCTAGAAAAAGANAAGAAGATTTTTTCATTGTTGTTGTGAGAATTAACAAAAAGAGCAAACGCCAAAGTCTTGTTTATCTTTATTAAAACCAGTAAATAATCATTACTTATCATCAGATTTTTTCTATTGGAATTATTTAGACACTGAGTTTTTCAACAGATACCGGAAAAAGAAAATAACAAAACAAATATTGTACCCATCTCTACAATCCAGTCTTCCATCGCAAATTGTGTTAAGAGGCACACATTTTTTGGTCTCCCTGCACTGAAATTGCGCTGTTTTTGTCACGTTTTTTTCGGAACAGCCATTTGTGATACCGCAGTACATCTCGTCTTCGCCATTTGGACAGTCCCATGTTCCGTCACATTGCAATACACGGTTTATGCAAACATCAGGGCTGTTAACAAAAGCGTGTGGCCAAAGTAAGATTATAAACAGTAAAAAGAACAATTGTTGTACAAGAAAGATGACTTTCATGCAATCTTATATCTAATGTCCATTTTTTTCTAGATAAAGGAAACTGTTACCTAAACGTCTTCTCGTTTCAAATGAAGAACACCCCTTTGCTACGAACAAAATTTGCAAAGAGGCGAAAATAATCGCAAAGTATTAGATTTATTTTCTGGATTCAAAATTGTTTCATATTTTTCTAACTGCGTGTATCCATGCGCATAAAATATAAAATCAGTCAAGTACTGAAGGTTTTACTTTTAGTTTAATTCTTTCAGTTCTGAACAATGGAAGTTTTTATTTGTTTGGGATTCTTTATCACTACTACGTACACAATTAGAGTAGCAGAGGAAGAATCATTCAACAGCACTACCAAACGTTTTCTACTGTACTTGCCATTTAGATTTCAGGAAAATCCTTCCTCCAAGCAAAACCTCGGCAAATAGCCAGCAAAAACGACACTAAGCAACATGCAACGTTTTTACTATGTTTGCGTAGAATGACATGTCACATCAACGCGTCTCACCTCTTGGAACAAAGGATTTCCCACTGAAAGCATTGACCCACACAGACAGCTGTTTGCAATGATGTTGGAATGCAAACTTCATCACACAGTGGTTTGGTTGCGTTGCAGGGAAACTGCAGCTGCTCTCCTTTGTCGAGCAGACCTGCAAATTTCAAGGAGCTGGAAACGTTAGTTAATGCTGAAACACAGCTGGTAATTTCAATACAAAATATGCTGCTACAGTGGATGGAGATTGCACTCGCGGAGTATGTGCAAGCAAACATTCTTGTCACCGCAAAGCAAAAGTCAAACATTCAGCCTGGCAGAATGAAAAATACTAATCTGTTTCCCAACCTCTTTCGTAGGCAGCTGCTTCGAAAGCAGAGATCGCGGTGACGTCACTGAGAAAGCTGACGTTCACAGCCTGGAGGGGGCTGAAACCTGGAGAGGTATCCAGGTCGGTGCGTAGGGTCGTTTCAGAAATAATCTTCTTTCCAGTGTCGAAGCGATAGAAACGATTGTTGAGAAACGCGAAGAAAGAAGAAACATTGCCTGATGTTGTCCGATGACTGCGGATGAGGACCTGCCTGTCCGATCCATCTAATCTGATCAAAGATCGCAACGTGAATTAATTATGTAAAAGATCTTACGCGAAGGTCATACATAAAACTTTCAAAAGTACATAAATGAGTTGCGCAGCTGTGCTCTAGAAGAGGTGTATTGCATGGCCTCCGACAACAAATAGATTCATACGGTGGCTACAGCACAGAGCAGCGAGGTAAGTTTGGCCTCAAAAGACAAGAACCATTAGGACGTACGTCCGCAATCCCTAATCGTAGCAGCAACCGCTCATGCGGCTGTATTATATTGAAAACCTATTTTCGTTTGCACATATTAAACAAGAATCACGGAAAAATTTCTAAGTGTCTTGTACAACTGAAACGAAATCATTCCCCAACGAGCGATAGAGACGCGCACAAAGCTCCATAATCGATCCTCTAGTTTGTTTTTACTTCCACCGCACACTTACTTGACTGATTCCGTTGCCCCTGATGCAGAATCAAACCAGTAGAGACGGTCAGTCGATGGACTTAAGGTTAGCCCGTACGGACGGAACGTAAAATCACTCAACAGAACGGAACGGTTGCTTCCATCCAGGTTACTGCTGCCCAATTGGCCAATTAAATCTGCCCAGAAGATCTTCCTGTGGAAGAAGGGCTCACATGTAAGCGCAATGTATTGCATTCGAATACAGCACTATTTCCATTGATCGAACAGAATGCTGTCAATTGTTAGCGGTTTACACTTGGCCAGTTCTTGAGTTTAGAGTTTCGACCTATGCAAAAGCGTAAAAGAAGTAACGGAATTGCAGTGGAACGCTCTCTTGCACTGGCTAGTTGGTAATTCGCAATTAAAGACTGTCAAAACACATATTAAAAACACATTGCTTCCGCATGCACAACATTTCACATCCGATAAACAAGACTCAATTTCCTACTAGCACGCTCAGACAAAGCTGCTGTTTCTTAACGCGTTCGGTGCAGTGACTGTCAATGCTGCGATACAGCACTGACGAAGGACGTTTTGTATCACAAGATATCTCAGCCGCATTTCGCTTTCTGGAAAAGGGAAAAGTGGTTTTGAACTTCAACCAATTAAAAAAACAACCTGAGCATTCACTCACATGCAGCATACTTCGGTAGTGATGTGGAGCAAACAAGAACCGAAACTATCAAGAATCTCTTGCAGGCTTCCAGAGCCGCAATCAGCTGATATTTTCTGGGGGGGGCAAGACGATTGTAATTTGTTGTTGTACCTAACAACTAAATATGTTTATGAAAATATCGAAGGGGTAACCTGGAAATTGCCCCTCTGTTTGCAGGCCTGGTAGGCTCTCAGAATCATATGACCCGCTACGAATGTACTTTGCCAACTTGCCTGTGCACCGGATCCACAACGATGCTTATTGGAGTATAAAGACCGGTACTGACCAGGCGTCTGTTCAACCGTTGGCCACCGTTCGGCCATCTTCCACTGCCCAGCGACGCTACTCCAATAGTGTGACTTGATATATCTGTCCAATATACATTGCCGCCGTACAAATCGAGGGCAAGTCCAACTGGTTGCAGCAGTCCTGAACAGGCAACAACAATGTTAAGAAACTTAAAGATAATTCATAAGATGTAAACGTACATATCCAAAGCATGATTTGTTCGGTGTTGCGAAGTATTTTAAAACATACCTACAAAAACTTTGTTTTGTGCTAAAACCAATTCACTCAACATCCCATCGCTTAATTTTATTTTTTTCTCTTAACTATATCTCGTTAATGTCTTCCGGCATGGCAAAACCATCTCTTTCTTTATCCCAGCAATGAAACGCAAACCACGATTAAGGATCGGTAACAGGAATGTTCCCGATACCATTTAAATTACCCCCACTTGCTTCGAACAAACTCCAGTGTATGACGAAACAAACCACGGATTAAGACATCACTCTACCCATGAAATACGACACTCCCGCTAAAAAGAAGTATTCGTTTCTCGACAGCTGACTGATCGTTTTGACTTGTTCAAGAGAAAGCCGGAACGCCACCTGCGACAAGAGTTGACGTTTGCTTTTCTCCCGAAACCGACGTCACTTTTATTTGCCTGGAGCTTCGCTCGATCCACACAATCTCGCGGATCCAACTCGTTCGGTTTTTGCGGTTATCGCTGCGGTGGGTTTGATGGTAGACGGCGTTCACCGCACCACCGCTTATCGGTATAACTTTCTGAAAGGAAAATTTTAGAAAAAAATCAAACGATGAAGAATGATCACGATTTACTGCGAGTGTGAAATTTCGTGAAAGGTAACAGACATGGGTTTTGCGTTTCCTTTATGAAACGAAAGATTCTTTTGACTAAATGTTTTTCGCTCGACATGAACACGAGAAGTCAAAAACTTTAGTAAATGTCACGGTTATTGGTAATTGACTCTGAATGTTTGTATAGCAGCTGGGTTGAAAAATTATCGGTTTGCTATTTTAAGCACATAACTGCCCGCATCAACCTTAACCCCACCTTTATATTTAACTACGTTTTCTTAAACTTGAGATCAGACAGGGTGTATCAGGTACATTTAGCAATGTCACTCGGCGTTTTATCAAACACTAACGTTATGCCGGTACCTGCGGTGAGCGCAGAGAAGATGTTTGCCGATGCCACAGTCAAAAGGAATCTCATTTTATTGCATAAACATTAGCGACAGTACTACCTGTCGCCTGGATTTAGCTTTACGCTCTGGATTTAGCTTTGTATGCTATCGTGCAGAATAGATAAAAAAAAACAATAACAAGAAAGTTCAAATGCTAAAAAATCATGCACTGCAGGCCGCCATAGACGGTTTAAAATTTAAATCAAGAGTGCAAAATGACTCGAAATTTTAGGCATTGCTATAACGGACAGCGGACAGCGAGTTTGTGCGAGATGGCGCCCACTGAGGCGTTATCTACGCACGAGTCGACCTAAAAGTGCTCACTCCTCAATGCAGTGACGTCCAACTGTTCGCAATACACCAGCATGTTGTCGCAAAATTTTACAGTGGGTAGCAAAGCTGTGAAAAATTGCGCAGTTTTTGCGAAAGTGCACAGGGAACGTGTGTTGCCAAAAGTTTTTGACTCGATTACGATGTCCCGGGATCGTATGGCTTTTTCTGAAAAAAGTTTGAAGAGTGAGCGCCATTGACAACACCCTTGGCTGCAGATCAACTGGGAAATCTACATGCGATTGAGACCGAGTATTGCACTGAGATGAAAAGCGTATTATCTCCCACTCAAACACAAATGAACGATGTTTTCACCGGTGGTTGTTACGACAATGTTTGCAGCAGGTCTTCTCAAACAGTACGAAAAAATCACTTTTCACTCACTTACAGCTGGTTCTCACGAGTAATCGGTGTGATGTAGTCAATCTAACCCAGTTTGCATTTTTGTTAACACAACGAATTTCGCCCGATTGTCAATGAAACCACTGAGAGACTGGGAATCAACTTAGATTTAAACCTAATAAACAAGAAGAAAATGCACCGAAGTTACATAAAATACTGATATAAAAAAAAGTTTTTTTCCCTTAATTAACCCACCCTTCTGTCTATCTGGCTATTCATTAGCTATTTCCAGGGTTTTCAATTTTACCATCACGACCATCACTAATGTGGCATTTCTCGGAAAGCGAAATGCAGTGTAGGAAACCGCAATCCCAAAACCAATAATTTCAATAAAATATTTGTTTTGTTTATTTTCTCATGCGACTCTGCAAGATTTTCAGTTTTGGCTCTGTTGAAAAACCAGCACCTTTGCAGAAATTTTCTGCTCGCGCTTCTCTACGTTGGACTTCTCAGGCTCAACCGCAATTCCAGCAAGGTGAGCGTCGACTTCCACTGTATATATCCCATCCGAGGCCGACAGAAGAAGCGACCGATGGTACAAGGTCTCTGCGATAGAATGTTAGTTTCATGAGCAATGCCGCATGGGTGATGCATAATTGCTATCGCTGCTGGCCTGGGTGCAGTCGTTACACGAGGTCGTCCTTCTCTTAGATTTAGATGTACGATTTAGATGCAGTTAAGAGGCAAAGTGAAGAAACGCTGTAACCTTTTGGTGTGTCTGTGTAACTACTATATGCAGAGAGTACAGAGGTCTTGTACATTTTACATAAGCAATATTTAAGGTAGAATATATTGAACTACAAGAAATACCAAACACTTGTTCCACGTCTTTTACAACAAGCTGTAAGCTTAAACTGACATGTTACGATTTCGTCATTTTGTCGAGAGGCGACATTGATTAACTTTTTTACTGTTTAAAATTTGAGGAGATGCGTGTTTACTCGATAATTGATGCTAGTTTCCTTGTCAAGGTCTTTCGATGGTTCAGCTAATTCTGCACCGTTGTGATGCAAAGCAATGGAAAGTACGCTGGACTGAAGTGACAAAACAATAACCTTTAAAAGCCAGTGCTCTTTGTGTGGAGCGAGACTCTTATTTTTTGCCTAATTGTTTCAAGCCTTACAATAACGTTACCTACTCTGCAGATCAACTGCTGCGACACCCCCAGGTTTCAAACCTTGGCTAGGTTGTAACCAGTTCTGTCATTATTTGTATGTATTTTGCTAACCAACACACTTAGAAAAAGGGGTTGACACACACAGTGGTGCCACGAGTGCGCATGGCACCCTGTAACAACGTTAAGTTTGATACAAAAATAAAACCGGGCCCAGGGGACATATCTACATTTGCCCCCCCCCTGGTGGGGATGTCTGATAGTTGTGGGAGAGTGTTTCGAAAATTAAATCTTGAAGATTTGTGAAGTGTTCCCAATGAGGTGTTAATTTGGACAAGTCTTTTTCAATAACCGGAAATAAAATTTTGCTAAAAACATTCGCTTAGTTGTTTGGCCACTTCCGATGCCATATTCTTCGTATCAGCGTCCCGAAATCTTCCAGACACATTTATCTGCTTCCTTGGTTTTGGAAATTCGGCGCACCCGAGCATTTCGCAAAAAGCACAGGTCTTTTCACGTTTTTGGCGTCACAGTTGGAATCACGAGCACGTTACAATGGAACATAGGTGCAGGAACAAGCAATTTTTGGGGTGTGTGAAAGATTTTTGCCAAAATTTCTCGAAACTTCCCAAAAAAATAACCTCCAAAAAAGAGAAAAACGACTGCATTTCCTTTCATTTTGGGCGCATTTTTAAAATCAAAGCACATCAGGCACAATTTTTGTCCAAATACCCCCCAAACTTGCCAAAATATGCCCTAACTTGCCAGAAAAAAACAAAAAATTACCTCCATAAGAAACGGCTGCACTTTGGTTTTGGGCGCCAGTTTTTAAAAATTAATGCACATCAAACGATTTTGCGAACGTTTTCACACATTTTTGCCCAAATTGTCACAGCTTTTTCCCGGACTTTGACCAAATCAAAATTTTCGGGGGGCAATTGCACCCCCTGCACCCCCGCCTCCTGCACTACTGCAACAGAACCTCTCTTGTAGTTTTCCTTTCTTCGCGAAGCTTGTGTTCAGTGGTGCAAGGCAAATCAAAAAAGCTTGATTGATAAAAATTTTGGTCAAAATCTTAAAATATTTGTTGAAGAAGCTTCGACACTTTTTAACGATATTAATGAAATTGTATTTCCTTATTGAGTGTATAAATAAAAGTTTATTGTGTCATAGAAACCACAATAAGTATATATTAGATCAATAGACCATAACTGCAGATCTCACGCACACCGTGCGCCTGGTAAGGAGGCTATACAGTACCAATTTACAAGGTCCTGGTAAGACCCGGCCGAGAGTCGTACTCCAGACATACCACCGGACGCACGTACCACTAGGCCTCGCGCTGGTCGGAAGAAATT
>JGI24022J15233_10000202_pt1 | contig 30029 bp, 21 predicted proteins | sample Ectturendosymbi2_FD_15233 | JGI IMG/M metagenome (IMG submission 15233)
CTCGCTTGCGGCGCGCTCGTGACTCTCTTTTTCGGCGTTCAGCTTACGCTGCACTCCGGTGGCGTTGAGCTCGAGCAGGTTGTAGCGTCGCTCCAGGTCTCGATGCTGGGAACAAGGGCGGTTTGAAGTCGGTCATATTCAAAAATGACATTTTCACGATGTGCACAGGTTTTACATTTATCCAACTGATGAAAGACTGAAGTTGAGATGCAGGCACAGAATGCACGCGAGCTTTTATGAAATAATCGAACTAGACAGCAATATTGTGCATTCTTACTTAAGTTTCGGCCTTTTTTCCATATATAACACCAATAAACCCGCAGTTCAGTTTTTGTGCGGTTGATGCTATTGCACGGTCAAACCCACGCGTAAACATGCGCAATGCGAAAGAAAAAATCGAGTTCGCAAACACAGCACTGAACGGGTTGCTACTGGCAACGATGCGCTCAAAAGCTTACCGAAGCAGTGACTCGATCAAAAAGCTCTTTGCGAGAACGCGTTTAGCAGAAAAACAAAGCAGCCCCTATTACCTTCTCAGTCATTTCGTGCGCGCGGTTTATTTCATTGCGAAGTTGGATTTTCAGATCAGTTATTTGGCCGGTGCTGCACTGGTCGAGCTCGAATATTTCGTTCTTCAGCTGATGTTGCATCGACCGCAGCTCGACCTCCATGGAAGAACTTTTCTTCAGAGCGTTGTCTCTGAAAAAGACCAGATGTCTGCGGTTGATCTGACGCATGTACGCCGTATAACTGTCGCCGATTTGTATAACTACAGCCATTGACCGTCAGATTTCACAGAAAATTAGGATAGCACTTAAGAAGTACGGCAATTATGAAATATATCCTGTAGTGCAGGGTTCGGCAACCTTTTTCGCACAGCGGACCGGTTTCAGCCTGGCATTATTTTGCGAACCGGTCCTCAGTGCAGTGAAGTAATAAATGTTAGGCACATGCAAATTTATTACAAGTCGTAAGTCATCATGGCACTGATTCAGTGAGAGATCTGTGCTTGCTTTGCCGCAATAAGACGGTCCGACCAGTAGGGATGTGGTAGTCAATGGCACCAGCTGTTGTTCCTTATGTCAGTCTTTCCGGTCACTTTGGGCGAATTTGGCCTTGGTTCCGCTCGGTCCGGTAACAATTTCTTCACGGACCGGCACCGGGCCGCGGCCCAGTGTTTGCCGACCCCTGCAGTAGTGTACAAGACCGTGAAGACAAACTAAGGAAAGATTTCGTACGAAGACAACCGGTGACAATTTTTGCAATCCTGGATGGTGGCTAGCGTGACAACGGATCTGTTCAAACGTCAACTCAGCAAAACGCATGTTTGTCAGTCAGAGCTGACGTCCAAGCAAATCCCGTTCATAAGCTTCCTGCTATTTACAGCAAATCGAAAAACACAAATACCAAACCAATGCATGCATCTTGCACTGATGTGAAACGCTGAACCCTATATCATCGCCAAATGACGACCGCAAAGAGACCAACTGCTTCTAATGTACCTTTCTGTCATTAGTGTTTCTTGCTTCTTGATCAGTTCATTGTTGAAAGATTCCAAGTCGACAACTTGCTTCTCAAGCATTACGCATGATTCCTTCAACATGTAATTGGTCTGTGCGAAGTGAAAAGTTCATTAACTGGAGAATAGAATGTAGTTTACCGCTATGTTACTTCCGCCAGGTAGTGGGTGAAGGAGCAGGGCAGTATGATCCTAAGATGCAGAGAGTAGTAAAGACGGATGACCTCCAGTTGTTCCCAGGTTAGGAGTTACGGCAAGTCAACGTAAAGAAAATACTCAGGATTATGCGATTGCAACATTAAAAATCTTCCAAAAGTAAATAAGCGAACAGTCGTGAAGGTCGTGCGTGATATGCATTTTAAGGCCTACATTTATTAGTTAAGTCCATTGGTTTTGATGTTGGAAAATGGGAAGTTAATCACTGGCGTTGAAACAAGCCCCTGCAGAACAGTGGAAACACAGCATATCAAATTTTGTCCGCAAGATAGGACCGTTCACTTCCTGTTCAACTCCACATTCGTTACATCAACATGTTCATTCAAAAACGTGAAAACTAACAAATACTTAAAACGACAAGATTCGGAGTGGGACCTAACACTACGTAGCTGTTCATCGCGATAAACGCTAAGCGTGCTATGCACCTTTGCCGTACGAAATCCTATGTGCGCTACTGAACTAAGTAACGGGTGCATTACCTTTTCCATGTCACCGACTTTTCTCGTTTGAGCGCTTTGACCGGCATCCATTTCTCTCAGTTGCTTCTTCATTTCCCTGTTCTCTCTTAACAAGTTTTCGTGCTTCATAGATTGGGCGGAGCTAATTGCCTGCAATGGATGTACGGAAAGTTTTCAACCTACAAACAATTCAGTTTATGTTGTATAACACAACACGTAAAACGCTGAAGAAGCACAAAAACTTGTATCGCACAATGAATAAGGCACAGCATGCTGACTGCCACAGAAGGTGAGGCAAAGTTCGAAAAGTTAACTCTCCAAACAGAAAACTCTGCACAGCACGGAAAGAAACAGGTTTTTGTGTACAAAAACAACCAACCGAGCACGTACAAAGCGTTTTTTCTCGAATCGCTTCCAGTCGTTAACCGGCAACGTAACTATGGAAGCATGAGAGGTATGTGGCGAACAAGACGATACCTGTAATTCACTGCACTTCTTGGTTACATCTGTGAGCTGAACTTCCAGAATTCCAACACGGGAAGATTCATCGTTTTCAAATAACATGCACTTTTCTTGTAACTTCTCTTCCCGTTTCTTCACATGAAAGTTACAAGGAATGCAGCGGTAAGTAAAACAATTAAAAAAAAACGATTGAAAAACGGAACACGCCACACAACCTGTGACAGCTGCAATTCGCCCGAAACCCGTTCCAGCTGCTTTTCAAGATCTCCCGTGCGCGTACTTTGCTGTTCGAGTTGATTTTCCTGAGCAGAGAAAGAAAAGCTTAACACAAACACAAGCCCACCGCTAGTCACACAGTTGACAGGTCGTGATCTGTGCAACATGAAGACGACGCTGGAAAGCAACAAACACCTCACACCACACAAATATTGCGCGCACGCTGTAAGCACATACTCTGAGCGAAAGAGACAAGATTGCTTACATTACCAATACTGAGAATTGGGAGATCAACTTTCAGTTTTGTTGGTTATTTCACGGTAAATATTCTTTATTTTCACAATAGTTAGCTAATCTGCATACCAGCTCCTTTTTCATGCTGTGCAGTTTGTGCTCGCTCGTCGTAGACGATTTCTGCAGCTTCTGCTTCTGGGTCTGCTCTTTGCTCAAATTGCTGTTCAGTTCGATATTTTTCGCTTCCAGAGACCTTTTTTGACAATTAGCAGACTGTGTGGAAGAAAACATAGCAAGAAGTTACTAGTCTCTTCAAAATGTTTGTCAGCCGAAACAGGCCAAGTAAAGAAAACAACATCACGCGCTTAACATTGACAGCTACAACATTTGTTTTGTGGTTGCAACGTTACAAATGGTTCAGAAGAAAATAAATAGCAAAAATATTTTCTTTACGAAACAGAGATGGTGATTAGTAAATATTCGCTGGATTTTCGCAGGCTGCTTTGAGTTTTAAGAAGTTGAAAACCTATTTCAAGTTATTGGTTTGGGTGGTTTCCCGCGGTATCCAATTTTGATTTGAAATTGTGCATTTTCAGCCAAAAACTGGTAATACTCTCCTACTGAGTGCTAAAACGCCAATGGTTGGCAAGTAAGTGTTACTGCTTTTGTGAGCAGCCCCTAAGGTTGGTTGAAACAGTTCAGTGTTTCAGTTTGATTTGACATCGAAGTCACGTTTAAGTATGCGTAAAGCTTTTCCAAATTTTCTTCTCCACTGTGGTAAATATCTCGAATCATGCAGTTGATGTAGTACGGAATGCATTCAGTGCTAAGCAGAATATCGGTATTTCCGTTGCTGAAGATACTGACAGACTGGCAATTATATAACACACTCATTAGGGCAGTTCCTATCCTTCACAACCGTGAAAGCACATGTGACACAATCGAATCAAAGAACCAACCTGCAAATCACTTTTCAACTTGTCGCAGCAACCTTGGAGCGACTCAAGCTTTTGCCGCAAATCCTGTTCCTCACTCGTTTTGTCAGATACGTCACTTTGCAATTGTCGCTCGGCGTTCTTCAACTGTAAAGGTCGGAATGATGCTTAGCAAGCTGGAGTTTTAAAGCACGCAAGATGTGAGCGATTCTTTGATCGCACAGTGACCCAGCATAAGACCTCTCTGTTCGTAGCCAAGAAGACATGCAGCGGTAAATTTCGTTCCACGTTACATCAATATACATAATTACATTTCACTACGAGACCGTCACGGTCCATTGCGCGGTAACGCTTCGACATGACCAAGAAAAAGTCTAAGCAGACTGTTTGTACTGAAAGAAAATTGTCGTCTAACTTTTTCGATCTGTCTTTCCTTTTGCTTGAGAGTGCACTTGACGTCAGCAACATCGCATTCCAGACTGGAAATCTTCCGCGTCGCTTCGCCAAGTTCCGCCTTCAACTGGGAGTTGGCCGATTCCAGTCGATTTTTCACTCGTTTCGCGTTTTGAATTTGGCTGATATTTTCGGATGTCTTACTGCTCAACTCACTTTCTAGCGACCGCAACTGCAAAAAACACAAGTCTTCGTTCGCGCTATACGGGCGGCGGCATAGTTGTTAGAAGCAATAGGTTGCAACAAATCGTCGTTTCGGGCAAAACACAAGGGTTTCTTAGTGATTTCCTATCTGACGTTCAGTGTAATCTTTACGACCGGGTTTTGCGATAGAACGACGATGGAGTCGTGCAAAGTTGGCGCTGAAAACGCACTGAATGGTCGCCGGTGGCAAAACTTTTGCAGAGCACAGTGAACTTCACGCAACTATATATCCGCACTAGCATAAGACCTTTCTGGAAGGTATGGAGGGTGACCGGCGTAGTAAATCACTCCAGCACACAATATGTGTATAGTGAAACGAAACGTTTCCGGGACATTGCTAAAACTCACGTTAAAATATCAATCTTACTCACTTCGTTCAATTCATCCCCTTTCCGGGAATTTTCCATTTCAAGTCTTCGAATCTGGTCTCTCAGCTTTATTACTCGATTCTCCGCCTGCGACAGGCTGGATTCAGACTATTTGAAATGAAACAGGAAACGACCGTGAGAAAAAACATTCTTTACAAATGTTACAAAAATTTTTCAACGTGGAGAAAAACGACAAAAAACGTTGTGCGTACCTTGATAAGCAACTCTTCTTTCTGATGATTTTCAGTGGTTAGCCCTTCCAGCTTTTCCTCCAAAGCTTTTATTTTTACTCTGTAGCTTGACGCGACTGAATCACTGTCCAACTCCACGTGAGCGAGCTTCGACGACACCTTTTACGAAAAATAATGCAAGACCAGTTACTTCCAGTGCATCTACGACACCTTTAGCAAATCATGCCACGTCTTTCACATAAACAAAAAGCTGGAAAAATATCAATTACACCGAATTTTGCGTACTTTGCACAATTGCTCTTCTTTGCTACGATTCTCTGCTTCCAGCTTCCTCACTTTTTCTTGCAATGATTTCAACTGAGTTTGTTGCTGAGAAGATGTAGAAATTACTTCAACTTCATGAGCGTGTAGTTTTGTAGTCACCTGGTAACAACAGAACTCGGTGTATTTCGTAGTTGAAGCAGAGAGGACATCGTTAAAAATTCTGACGCTGTCCAGAAAACAGGTAAAACTATCAGGATGGTTGCTGTGGTACAATTAAACATGCGTGATCATAGTGAAAGTTTAATATTTAAGACAAAAATAATTATATAAACTTAATTTTTGGCCTAGTAAGGCATTTCGGTTAGTCATAGCAGCTTAAGAGCATTGGTTAGCAAAACCGACAACAAAAACTTTTACTGACAATTGTTGCTTTAACAACGGTTATCGAGCGCTTAGTCCGAAAAGCGACACCTGCATCTGGTTTATTGTTCTTTTTGTTTCTTTTTCTGACATTACAACCACGTTCAGCGTTGTAGCGTAACAAGACAGATGTGGCGAGCAATCTAGAGGTAGCGCGTTACAACATAATTGCCTGCCTCGGATTGTTTTGAGTTTAAAAAGTTGCTGCTTTAAGAGGTCTTAGTTTAATTTAACGGCTTGGTTGGTTTGTTCAAACAGCCTTGAATGTTAAATGGCAGGTATGGGTTTTCAGCCCAAGACTGTCGGCTTTTACTGCAAGTTTTCTAGGCAGGTATGTCAGCGGTGCTGAGTTATGTGAAAAGTGAAAAATAACTCACATCGTCCAACCGCGGCTTGATTATGGTTATGTCCACAGGGTGGAATAGAAAATAATGAACTTTTAGTGTTAGAAATACGCTGATAATTGCTAAACCACCATCCCAAGGAGTAGACATGTAAATGTCTTCTGCATTATTAACGTGGTGAGAGAAATTTTAAGGAGTTTCAGTGTTTCTGTAGAAAATTTCAACGTTTTCTGAGTAAATTTTAAGAAACGAAGTTTTAAAATATACTGTTTTTTGGCCAGCATCTTTCAAAGGACTACTTCTTGCTCTACCTCGCAAATCTTCTCATCTTTCTTCTTCAATTCAGCTTCCAGCTTCGTGACTTTCGTCTCCAGCGCACGCGATTTAAGATTTAACTTCAAGTTCAACGTCTGTGAGTCATTTTCCATATCGGACAGCTTCGATGATACCTGACGAAAATAGAGATTAACACACACGTGGTGTGTTGGAAATATCTTTTCTAGCGTTGCTTGAAATTTGCGTCATAAGCGACATTTGAAAGAAGGCAGAATGAAGTGTTGCTAATTGATACTAATTGTTTGCATTCGAAAGCACTGAATTTACAAGTCGACGGCAAGGAGTAGAAACAGTTGGTTTTTGAGAAACTAGTCTAGCCGTCGTTTCTGTACAAACTTGACGCTTAAGTCTTTTTTGGTGGCAGCAACTTAAAAGTGAGCGTGACAAGTTGCTGGAGTTCGTTCTGAAAAGAACTTCTGACCATTTTTGCACCTCAGCACACTCTTACAAAAAGATCTCTAAGTTTGACTGCATTTTTCAATGCGTTTTGAGTTGTTGGCCAGTAGCCCAAAAAGATAAAAATTTGCTAACGTGATTTTCAACTGTGGAATGAATTCTGAACAAAACCATGCAACAGAAGATGGGAACAACCTCATTCGGGTTACTTCCCACACCTACTGATTACTTGGTTCAAATATCCAGTGGAAACATCGGAGTGAATTTCATCATGCAGTTGTTTTTCACAGATTAATGCATGTGAAACCAGCGTGAAGCATAACATTTTGAATGTTGTTGCTTCACCTTGCATAACTGTGCGGTCTTTTCTTGATTTTCCCTTTTCAACTTGTCCAGTTTTTCCTCCAAAACCTGGGAGTGGATTTTTTCCTTCAAATGTGCCTCGGATTGAGCTTTGAGATTCTGCAGCTCATCACTGACCTGTGCATACAAATTCCACGAATTGCACGCAGTCTCTCAGTCCAAGTTTAGTGCTAAACAAGCTGGTCTCATTTTACACTGAAAAGAGCGGTTTAAAGGCAGACCGCAGACACTTGCGCGTATACAGTACTTAACATAAGATGAACATTTACCTAAGAAGGACATTCAATTCTGTATAGCCATACGACCCTGAATGACCGAACCCTGCCATGCAGGACATGCATGAAATCAGATATTGCACGTTGCATAACAATGCGACAACAGCAACAACAACAATGGTAAGTTGGCTATAGTACCTCATTCACAGCTACCGCAGTTTTAACCGTGATCCGGCAAGCTTCGACACAAACGAAATCGCGATATTTAATTTTACAAAAGATCATTGGTTCCAACCAGTGTTGCCACTTCTGATGTTTTGAGAAATTTCTGATGTCTGACGTTTTGGTGACAAATCTGATGTTGACTGGGATGTTGCTTTTGTTTTCCACCTTTCCCTTCTTTTGGGGATAAAAAGAAGTTTAATTCATAATTTTCTTTCATCAATCAGTCATTCACACGTGTGTTTGGTTATCATTCCAAACCAAAGGAACTCCCTGCGCTTGGTTGCAAATTGGGATTAACCTTTTTCGTTTAAGCATGATCATCATCCCGGTTTATGACGACACTTCGCTCTATTTCTGTAATGGATGCAACGAGTGCGAGGCCGAGGTTAATTGGCCATGGATTGCGCTTTGTGAGCAGCGACCGTAACCTGTGTAGGCGTTCCTCAGCGTTTTGCTGGCAACCGCAATATGAAGTGACGCATTCACTTTGACAAGGTGGGTAGTTTTTAATGTTTATGTCATTAAGCAGAAAATCTTAGCTTGTAAGGTTTGTAGTCCAGTCGAGCCACGTAGACCTTTGAAGGAATGTATTCAGGTTGAAGGAAACAAGTGACAGCCATCTTGCTCAACAGTTATAGTACGATACGATTTAGTCACAATTTGAAAGTGCAAAAAACGTTGCTAGGTGGTCTACAAAAACTGGAGATCGATTGTTTGGTCTAGTTGCGGCTTTTCATAGACTAGCTCAATATTCATTTCTGTAATGGACTTACTTTGTGTGTGCAGGTAGACTTAGGAGAAATATAAAAATGGCCTGTAGTCCAGAAAAGAAGAAACGAAAATTAGAGTACAAACCGGCTTCCAAAGAATCGTGGTTATAACTTTATAAGATAAACAATTGAAAGGCTGGATTTCTAAATTGGATGATAGCCATAAGGCAGCTTGCAAGTTCTAGAAGGTAACGTTCAACCATCCAAACAAAGGCGATCATCTGCGCCACAAGGCTACAAATACACATGAGAACGCTGCAGCTAAACACTCCGTGAATATTTCTAATTTCATTCAACAGAAAAGTGGCCAGCAGCAGAGTCATAGCCATCAAGTGGCATCTGCAGAGCTTAAGATATGCGGCTGCCTTCCTCAGAACGAGCTGCCAAATAATTTGGCAGATTATTTGGTAGATGTCGTGAAGTCTATTGCTACGCTGTAGAGGCAGTAATAAAAGCAATTAAATTGAGCCGCACCAAGGCAACCTGTACCATTGCAGATGACATTGGCTACCATGAAGCATTGTGATTAGTTGAGATTCTTAAAAAGCAAAAATTTAGCATATTGATTGATGAAAGCACTGACGTCAGCACTACAAACACCCTTGCACTCGCTAGATTTGGGATGTTGAGCAAAAGAAAACAGTGTATCATTTGCTTGATTTCATCGAGGTGACTGATGGAACTTCAGAAGGATCGTTTCAGTCTGTTAATCAAATATTGTTTGAAAAATACAGCATTTAGTGTGCTCACATAACAGGATTAGATGCGGACAATTGTGCCAGTACGATGGAAAGAGTGTCAGGATTTCAAGCTCACATGAAACAAGAGTGCCCGCACTTTTNTGTCAGTGGTTGTTATAGTTTAGTGTCGTGTGTCTCAAATGCTGNAAAAACCCTACCACTTTGGATGGAGCAGTTTGTTGGAGACATTGGAAATNATTTTTCTTATAGCAGTAAGATAAAAAAAGAGTTTGAGGCAATTCCGGAAAAGTTTTTTGCTCCTTGCCATGCCATTTTAAAAATAGCACAGACTTGATGGTTGAGTAGACAGCATGTTATTTACAGGATTCTAGAACAATGGGATGCATTTAAAGCATTTTGACATCCAGTCAATCACACCACCGGAATTTTGGATTTTCATCAGCAAATTGATGAACGGAGTAGGAGAACCTTGCTGTCCTGTCTTAAGTAAGTTTTGCTTGGATCTCTTAGCCCTGCCTCATTTTTCAGCTGCAGGGAAAGAATATGCAGTGCTGTGAATAGTGTAAAAAGTAAGAAAAGAAACAGACTTGACACTAATACAGTGAAAGGAAATATAATTTCAAAACAGCTAGTATCAAGAAGTGGTGGCAGCCAGTGGTCACCTCCAATGGACATGGTCAAAGACTTTGTAAATGGAGGCCCAAGCCAACGATACAAAGCTAGAACCAATGTGATGTAAGGTTCTTATAATTAAATTTTTTCTTCCTAAGTTGCTTTCTTTGTCATTTTGGTGTTGTCTTATTTGATTTGTGATTTGAAATGTTTTCAGTTTTTCCCTAATGCCTTATCTCTATATGTTAAGGGTTATCAGTGCATTCTATTTGCTTAGCTATTGCATTTGCTATGTTTAGGTACTGGGCATATGTTCTTTTACAAACGCTTGTTATTGAAATATTGTGGAGATTACCGATATATTTTCATTTTTGATACGTTTCCCTCTGAGCAATTGTGCATGTGTCGCTTAGATAATGTTCAAATGTTGCAATATTGTGCATATTGCATCATCTTTCATTTTGTTATTCTAGGTATTGGCAACAGAGACATTTAGCTTGTATGAAACAGTAACGTAACAATCTGATGTTATCTGATGTTGAAAAAGGCAACAATCTGATGTTGACGAGACTGACCCCAGTGGCAACACTGTTTCCAACGATGAAACTGCAAAATTGTGAAGCAGCAGGACTAGCAAGGCGAAAAACCGAGGCAGTGTTGTGCAATCAATTTATGACATGTGCTCTTGGAATTTTACTATCACAGGTACCAGACCTTAACGTCATTCAACAGAAGTGTTTGCTGCGTTGGAAGATAAAATGCGTTTACCTCACGAAGTTTATCGTCTTTCTTTTTTATTTCCTCTTCCAATCGCGAAATCTTCGTTTCCAATGCACGAGAATGAAGGTTTAATTTCAAGCTTGACGTGTGAGATTCATTTTCTATATCCGACAACTTTGTTGATACCTGAACAATAGATGTCTATTTGTAGGTGGGAATGAACAACGCTGGGTTTCGAAAACACGAGTGTCACGACAAGAAACAGCATGCTTTTTACAAACAAATGTTCATCTTTACACCATTTCACAATGAATTCGTTGCGCCGGTCTTTATCTACCTTGCGCAGTTGCGCTGCTTTGTCTTGATTTTCTTTTTGCATCTTCTCAAGTTTTGCTTCTAACGTTTGAACATGCAAGCGCTGCTTTAAAACTGATTCTTCCGACTGAGATTTCAAATTTTGATTTTCGTTATTGACCTAAAAATAAAGAATTGTAAACGAATTTGTGATTTACCGANAAGCTAGTATGGTGAAAAATATTTGCTTAAAAACATCATCAATTCCACACATCTCTTTTGAGAAAGAAAATGAAGCTTGTGCGTTAANTCAGTCCTTCGCAACACCGACAAAAAAGACTTTCCGTTAAAAGTTCGGGACACACTACGTCTAACACATAAATGCAACAGGCACAGACTACTTGAGCTTGAGTCACATGATTGCACACTAAGCGTCACAAGAGCCTTGCGTCAAAATCAGGCCACAACTTGATAAAACCGGAATAGTTATTTCGCTCAAAAGAGCATCCTCAGTTCCACAAAGTAAAAACGTAAAATCTACCTAGCAACCAACAAAACTGATAAGTCACTAACAAACTACGAAGTGGCAAACTAGCACTCAAAACTTTCCAAAAGTAGACCTCACTACACACTGTACATTGCCAAACTATCGTCAGCGATGAAGCGCAGCACGGTAACAACAGCGTCAAAAATCGAAGAACAAGTTTCAGCCCTGCAGCTAATGGACAAGAAAACGCCCAAGTCAAACCACAGATTCTGATTTGACTCTGGGTTTTTTTTCGCTGAGACATTTCGGTCATTTTTTTGCTGCGACACTTTGGTCACTGAAACATTGCGGTCATTTGTCTCACAGCTGCATTAAAACTCACCGCAGCAGTTTTCATTAGCCTATGTTTTCAGACATTCTGACTTAAATAACTTAACCTTGTTTTCGGTCATTTAAAAAACATTTCGGTCTATGACCGAAAAACAAAACATATTTGACTCAGTGCAACTCTAGAATAAAACAGCATTGAACTACTTGAGATGTAGATCACAGCAAACACGGTATAGCTTGTAATGAGGTACAGTGTTTTGGGCCTTCGATTGTAATTGTCAAACAACCAATCAACGAGCTGTTCCTGCCCACATCTTACTCGTCGCAATCGTCTGGCCCACTATTACGTCCTCAGTGTTCAGTTGTATTCGATTTTCGTTTGATTAACATCGAAACAGTGCTATTCTCTTAACGGTGTTTATCGTGACTTTCCTGTTAACGCCTTCAGTTAAAACGTATTGATAACCTACAGTATTTTGAAGTCTGATTTCCTATTATTCTGCTGTCTGTTTTTTCCATCAGGTTGCGACGCAAATCAAACGATATTTGAGAGAGACTTACAGTAACAACAGCAGAAGTGCATCAGCTGTTAAAATCCAGATTTAAGCGGAAAAAACAATACACCTGAAACAATGAAGTCTCGTCTAAGGTCACTGACTGATTCCTAAATTACTTAAGCCAAACATCAGCAGATTCAGCAACTGCTTTGAGTCGCTTTGTGCAAATTAAATTAGTTCGATCACAGGATAACTTTACAAGCGGCAACACAAAACAATTTTACAGCTGTGCAGCTGCCATTTGTTATTAAGATCTAATTTAGTAAGAACTCGAAAATTAACATGTGAAACCAATGCAAAGCATAACATTTTTGAAGGTTGTTGCTTCACCTTGCATAACTGTGCGGTCTTTGCTTGATTTTCCCTTTTCATCTTGTCCAGCTTTTCCTCCAAAACCTGGGAGTGGATTTTTTCTTTCAGATGTGCCTCGGATTGAGCTTTGAGATTCTGCAGCTCATCACTGATCTGCGCATACAAATTACACGCAGTCTCAGTACAAGTTCAGTGCTGCAAAAGCTGGTCTCATTTTGCACTGAAAAGAGCGGTTTGACGACAGACCGTATACATCACTTAAAGTATACACACAGCGCGTATACAGCGCTTAAGATTAGAAAAGTATTCACTTAAGAAGGACATTCAATTCCGTATAGCCAAGTGTTTGCTGCATTGGAAGATAAAATGCGTTTACCTCACGAAGTTTATCGTCTTTCTTTTTTATTTCCTCTTCCAATCGCGAAATCTTCGTTTCCAATGCACGAGAATGAAGGTTTAACTTCAAGCTTGACGTGTGAGATTCATTTTCTATATCCGACAACTTCGTTGACACCTGAACAACAAATGTCTTTTTGTAGGAGGGAACGAACAACGCTGAATTTCGAAAACACGAGGGTCGCAAGAAACAGCATGCTTTTGCAAACACCATTCGTTATGCCGGTATCTACCTACCTTGCGCAGTTGCGCTGTTTTGTCTTGATTTTCTTTTTGCAACTTCTCAAGTTTTGCTTCTAACGTTTGAACATGCAAGCGCTGCTTTAAAACTGATTCTTCGGACTGAGATTTCAAATTTTGAATTTCGTTATTAGCCTGAAAAGAAGAATTTCCAACGTATGTGTGATCCACCAAGAAGTTACAGTAGTTAGCTCACAAGCATCAGTGATTCCGTGCAGCTCTTTTGAAAAAAAATGAAGTTTATGCGTTAAAGTATCAAAATAGACAACCGTAGGCACGTTAGGCGTGGGTAAACGTATCTTGGTGAAAACGTTATGATCATAGTTTATGGCCATGCTTTCGGTCTACAATTATCATAACTGACTGCCGTTGCAGTCGGCAATGATTTTTAGCGAACTTTTTGGATGAACAATGCCTTTAAAGCAGTGGTTCTTAACGGGGTCCCCCGCAGAAGGAATACTAAAGTGTGTTCTTTTACTCTCAGATGCACAAACAATAACGACTACTTCGACTAATGCCATAACGCAGACGAGAGGCCCCCAAGTCTACATTGTTAGGAAGAGGGTCCCAGGAAAAGTTAATAACGACTGCTTCATACGAATAACACATGGTTCAGCATGCCCTTGCAACTTGCCGAGACTTACAGTAATACAGTGTACCCACAGCCCCCGCCGAAATACATTTTCTATTGAATCTGACATCGCAGTTCAGCAGTTACTGTTGGTTTGAATCCTTTCAGCAGAAACTGTGANATTTCACTCACACATAAGTTTTTCGACCAAACTCAGTCCGTGATGATTTCGCGCACACCGCGGCTTACCAGNTCCAAATTTCCAAAATGTTAAATACTGAAGTCGATTCAATATGTTGTAACAATATTCAATATTGCAATGCACGATGAGTCACGTTTCGCTTTGGTTTAAAAAAGTATATCACAGACCATACGAGATTCTGCAAAGCACAGCGGATATATTTACTTTTGAAAATAACCGATATACTGTAGGTCTGCAGACGGACTTTGCCTCATAAAATCGTAACTAACATCGGTCCGTTTGACAATACTGCATCATTCGTGCATTGATACGATTGATGTTAAGCCGCCAGTAAAAGGATGTTCTATCTAATAGAATATGACGACGCTCCGACAATGTTCTGCAAAACTTTCCGAGTTTCTACTTTATTTCTGGAGCTAATGCACAAAAAAATGATTAAGAAGTCCTAATAGTAAGACTGATAGTACAAATTTTTATGTAGGCCCCAACAGATAAACTCACATCTGGTGAAAACTGCGGTGTCGGTCTACGCTCTTCGCACAATGCTGAAAGCCTGACACTATTGTTTTGAAGTCAGATGTCTGAGAACTTGTACCTGCTTTGAGCTGAACAAATCGTTTGTTTGATAATGACGATGGCGCGGGAATAATAAAACTCTCTCTGAGGAAGAAACTTCCAAGAAAGAAAAACTTGCACTGCCTTCACTGAGCTTCAAACAAAGATACGCATTACACAGTGATATCACAAAAATCATTAGCCTTTTCAAAAAAATCAAACGATCATCTATTTTTCGGACTCAACACAACGGCAACTTCAGCAAACATTTCTCATTAACCTCATGTCAATATTATAGTTTTGACTCCAAGTAACAAAGGAATCGCAAGGGAAAAAAGTAAAGTATCTGCCACAACGCATGCAGTTTTCTGAAGGTTTGAAACATTTTACGCAAATACAATAGATGCAAAATCAACCAAACATCAAGCAATTAACAACCACCAGTATTCTGAAGCAGCGGACATCATTATTGATGTACTGACAACAATTTCAAAATAAATTGGGTAGTACTACCAAAAAGCATGGATAAAGCTGTATACAGATATTCAGCCCAAACCATTGACATTTTGTATGTCGATTTACGGAAACTTAAACTACAGCGGTAACTACCATATTTCTGTCACTGCTAACTTGACAAAGTATATGCGTTAAAAACGTTTATTATGAAAAACTTATTACAGCAGAAAACGTAATCTGCTGACTCGCGCCTTCAGCGGCATTTAAGCACTTGTCACTGTCATGCTGAAAATGCAGGCAAGAGCATGCCTCCGCAGCATTTATAAGTTGAATACGTTGCTTTCGACAAATGCACATTCATCTGCTATCTCGTTTGTATACGACCTTCCGAATTTTTGTACGTTTTTTTCTGATTTGAGCAGTATTTTCGCTGATGATGCTGTTCTTTCAATCGTAGCCGATGAAGTGGTTGAGCAACAAAAGTTACCTAGGAACTTGAATAGGCATAACAAAATATTATGCAGTAGTAAAAAACTTCATGCAGTAGCAAAAAAACTGCATCTATATCAGAAAAAAAATCTAATTGCAGCTACACTGAATGTTTAAATCGACCAACAGCAAAGTTTTGGAATCAATTTCGTCTTGTACCTCGGTGCAATACTAGACGGTAACGTACCGTATGGTTTTCCATCATCTCTTTTATTCACAAAAACAGCACCATGAGTGCAAATAAGGGTGAAACGCCAAAAACGTAAGTGGGGGCACATTTCGTGAGGAAAAGCGCACGTCATGATATTCAAAATTGCTGAGAATTTTTTCCGTTGAAAATCTTCACAAAAAATACCAAAAGCGCCACAAATCTGGTGCCACATTAAATAGACACGAAACGCATTTCTGTCTTTAAAAAAAGTGGTGGGGAGGCGACATTTTCCCGACTGCACCACCAGCTTTATCCACTTTTTTCAATAAACGCTATACAGTGCAGCTTAGTATGCTCCTTTTCACGTCCCATCTGGTGTTTGACCCTTTCTAAATTGTCTAAATGTTTTACACAGCGAGTTGTTGTGAATAAAAACAGTTATCAATTGCTACTGATAACAGCTCCATATACACAGACAAAATTCCTTATGGTAATTAAGTTTAACAACGCAGACATAGTCAAAGTAAAGTGTATGGTCAAGCGAAAACTACCTCATAAACAACATATTTATCGATCTCTTCACAAGGAAGACGCTCACTCCTATCACTCCAGACAATGTGCCAGAGATTAACCTATCACTGCTGAGTAAAGGCTGCCAGTGGCACAGAGACCTACAGCATACATTACAGTACAGACGAAGTAAAAACACGGCCTTGAGCTGACTCCTAATTCCCAACCACACCACTTTTTAAAATTTTATTACGAAACATTACATTTCTTTTCCCTGGAATATGTTACTTTTTATCTGTGCAGATATATGAAGGTATGGGCATTGCGTTGACCAACAGGGGCACCCGGATAGTAAACTTCGAGTTATCTCAGGTGTCGTGAGAAGCTTTCACTACGTTCTGGCATGTTTTTAGCCAAACTTAATGGTGAAACGTAGGCTCCCAACGAGCAACACCATGTCATATCAGTTGCACGCAAATCAGTAAAGTGGTAGCCCCGAAACAATGGATGCCCAGAAAAGATCGGCGTTCTCTTGGCGCCGTACTGTGTGTCTACTTTTGAATATAATTGCAATAAGCTTGAGATGCTGCGCCAACCACGACTTGTATGAAATAGAAAAACTTATCAACAACTGCATAACTTTTTTCAGAAAAATACGCATCAGCCATCATCGCTACGAACCCCGAAAGGAAAACGAGTACTTTGCTGCCAGTTTTGCACTGCTCCAAAAACTTTTCAACCATATCCACCGTCACTGACTTTTAAGGCGTTTTGAGCGACCGAAACAATCTCTCAAATTTTTCCAACGGTCTTTCCAAATACAGTAGAATCTCGCTTTATGACCACCACCAAAATGCACTAAAACCTCCCTTTAAGACCACCTCGGTATTCTGATGAAATATCGTTGCGGTCTCTCAAAATGTCAAACATTTTTAAAAAACTGCCCACAGTGTTGGTCACTTTTAAATGACGTATAACTTGCTGAAATAATAATCGATGCATTAAATCTGCTTTCGCATCAGGCGTTGTTGATTCAAATGTGCAAAAAAAACAAAGAACGAAATAAATTACCTGACTAAGATTTTCTTTTAACGTATCTTTAAACCTTTTGGCCTGATCCAGTTCTTTCTCGAGTCGTAGAACTTGGTTTTGTTTGACAGCAGCAGCTTCTTTCTGATTAGCACAGTCAACAAGCTTGTTCTGAAGCTGCACAAGTGAATCTCGATATTATTACGGTTAAGAGCAGGCTTGTTTAGTAACAGAAGTTAACCCAGTAATGAGCACCCATGGCCCGCAGATCAGCGAAAACTGATGGTCATGGAAACTTCTCACAAACGACCTTCGTATAGCGTGTCGGGTCGTACAGGTGCCTTGCTTTCATTGCAACAAGCTTCTTTCTATTCTAAGACATCTGTATTTTTAAGAGTGAAAGCACTACTTATATTAAGTGATCGCTAAATGGTGGTGTAATGCAGGGTTCCTACGCATTTTTGAACATAAATTTCCAGGCTTAACTTTTCCGTTAAGATAACTTAAAGTTTACACGATGAAAGCAAAATTATCATCTTATCAAAATTATCAGAATAAAATATTATCAGAATGCAGGTCAAAAAATCGAGTCTGGAAAATTATTTCCTTTTTGTATACTAACAGACCTAAAAAAAATTTTCCGGACTTTTCCAGGCTGTAAAATGTCCTAACTTTTTTCCATACATTGCAAGACTCAGTATAGGAACCCTGTGTACGAGCGTAGTCTTCAAACGCAGACTTGTAACAGGGTTGTGCTATTTGGCTGGAACATTACGATAAACTTGGTTTACTGACAGATAAAAGTGCTGCCTAAGAATACGCTGAAAAAAATCGGAAAGTCTGGCAGGAAATTGGCAAAAAGTTAACGTCTTGCAGAGTTTCTACTGCGTACAAATGTTAAAATATGAAGTAACCGCAAATAAGTTCAAACCGTTTGCAACACATCTTGTGTCATTTTTATCAACATCTGCGGACATCTCGGATTCGCCGGTTTTTGATGAAAACCAACAGTGAAAATCTGCATGTCCACCCCACGTTCACCGCACGCTGCCTTAGTGTGAGAAAGGGCTCTTGAATATTATGGCTATTGCGGGATTTCATTAACAGCGTGCAACTGCTTTAGGGTGGTTTCGATTCTAGCTAACGTCTGATGCATTGCTTACAAACATAAGAATGTATATATCGGTCTTCACATACAAGCCTTAATTAAGATGAGTAAATGTATTTCATGTTCTAATATTTTTGACGGTGCACAGTTCACAGTTTTTGAACCGTTTCTGGCCCTGAGCACTTCGTTTTCAAGGAGTGTCATACAAATTGCATAAAAGCAGTTGAAAAAGATTTAGTTACATACTTAACGCCTGCTTAAAGGAGGTAACCTACTGCGCCTTGCTCAAACACAGAACAGCATGTGTTTAGCAAAGACACAGCACTTATTTAAAAAATAACATTTTTCCCGTTAAAATCTGCCTTCATTAGCACGAGAAACGAATTCTGTAAATTTTGTAACACCTTAAATGAACTAAACCCGCTGGTTTCCTCAGAAAAACTTTATACTAAGCTGCTTTGCCTGCGACTTTTACTATCGTCATTACCACTAAGACATTGTCAAGAATCTTTTTCGTCGGATTAGTAGTTTCAAGAGCGACATGCCCAGAAACTCTCGATAGTAATGAGTCAAAATAAGAATTTGCAAGCAGTTCAATCATGCCTGTGAACAATGCACAGTAAATAATATGCACAAAAAATACCTTCGCGGATTCTTTATTTTTCTTATCAACATCAGCTTTAAGGGCGTCAAGCTGATTTTCCAACACACGAATTCTCACGCGAGCTTTTGATGCCGATAACTCCGTTTCTTGCTCATACTTAAGCTTCATCTGTAGTAAGGCACATAAGTAATAATAATGTATTGTACAGTGACAATAAGATGTACGGATTTTTAGTGTAAGATTCAAGAAGTATTAGAGATTATCAAATGCATGGAATAAATTGCAAGCCCAAACAGAAGAAAAAATCTCTACTGAGCTAATCAGCTCGAGGTGCGCAGTGAAATCAACGCCATGTCTGATTCACGCGATGTTCAGAACACTGGACATGCTGAAGGCCAGATTAGGAATCATGAGTCGCGCGGTAACTAACAACTTGAGTACCAAAGATTAAGTGCTCGCGTCCATCATCAGTTGATCCATTAAAAAAATTCATTTCATTAGAAATTTGTGGCGTCTCGTTCGCGCTAAGGTGTATTTCGGTCAACAGTTTGCAAAACTTATTAAATTTTCATTTTCCATTTTACAACTACAAAAGTGAACGTACAATGCTTGTTGATCATGTAATTGTGGAAATTCCAACAAAATGAAATGGTGAATATTAACCAAGCTTGACAAAGTCATAGAAACATACTGTTGCGATTTGGTTGTCTTTATCCTTGTTTTTCTCAGTTAGCCACAAAACCTCTTCCTCCAAGCTGCTTATTTCTTCTTCTTTACTCAGTAAGGAGTTCTTGTTAAGCTTCTCGGAACTTTTGAGCTATTATAACAAAAATACAGTTTGCTGTTGACTAGTTGTTAAAACGTAGAAGTGGCTGGTACTTCCGTACATTTTAAAACGGTTTACCAGCTAGGCATGTTCCCGAGTTGGTCTATTTGAGACTATTTTTAAAACCAGCTCCAGGTGGTCATGTTCTCACAAAAATTTTTTTACATGCATGTCGACTCATACCCCGTTGTGGTTTTGATAAAATAGGTTTTTAAGTTCTTTGCAATCATCCACAACACTTGGCAAAACTAATTTTCCATAATCCAAAATACCCGGCCATCACTTCAGCGTAATATTATTGCGGAGTTGATCTTGCGTAGTTAGTAATTTGTAGCATTGTGTTGTTTTTATCTCTATATCGTTTTGGATATTTCACTCTCTGCTACACCACTGATGTACACTGCAATCGAAGCTCTGCAACACTTCTTTTCGCCACAGAGCAATATCATATGTAACCTGAAATGCACCTTTTCATTCTCAAGCTTGAGTTCCGTCATGGTTACTTTTACTTGATCAGATAAGGATTTTTGTTGTCGCATCGATGCATCATATTTTCTTAACTGCTTTTCTAATTCCTGATTACTTTGAATGACTTCTTTTAGCTTGGTCTCTTTGAGTGTAAGTTCAGCTGCATGCTCTTGTTCTCGAAGATCCTGGAAAATAAAGCAACATTTAGAAATTGTACCACTTCAGAAAGGAGTTTTCAGAGTAAAAGAACTCAACAATTGCTTAACTTACACGGAAACAACACGAAGTACTATTTGTTTAAACCAGCTATGTCCAACCGCGGCCCGCATGTGGCCTAGTCAAATTTTTGTGCGACCCAGTTTAGGTTTTTGCTGTAGTAAAAGTATCCCATATACTGACAACTTGTCCTTATTTTTATAATCTTGAATTTGACATTTTTGATGCAGGTTGTCTTCAGTGCCACTTTATGTTACCATTGCAGTAAGGATTCGAACGCTTTCATTTCATTAGCTTAAGCTAAATTTACTTTGCTAAGATCAAAGGAAGCCATTCATTGTGCAGCCCTCATTAATATGTCATTCAAAATGTGGCCCTGGTTAAGATAGTGACATAATTTTTGGCTCCGTAAGCCATTTGGGTTGGACATAGCTGGTTTATACCTTTGTCTTATATCAGGAGTGGGCAATTAATTTGGCTCGGGGATCACTTTTGGAAAGCCGCGTTTAGTGGAGGGCCGCATCTTCTAATAAAAATGGACGCAAGTCTATGACAAGTTAGCTTCAGCACTAAGTTGGAGGAAATCTCAGATTTGAAGATTTTTTCTGAATGCTTTCACAGGCCACTGAAAACACTGTGGCAGGACCAAATGTGACCCACGGGCCACTAATTGCCCAACCCTGTCTTATTTTTAAAAATCACACCAACAATAATTGCCGAAGTTTAGAAAATTATTTACCCATCCCATATTTTTTGAAGTATTGCTACTGCTGAAAAACACTCAGTAGGCATGGTGTTTGAAGGTGTGATTCACCACAAACGGGATGTGCACTAGGAATAGCACTCATATGTAAGCAGTGTGAACAAGCAATAATAGAGCATCTCGATAAAGCAGGGGCTCTTAGTTTACTTCAATACCCCCAGGGGTATTGAGATTAAATGCTGGGGTATTAAACAGTGTTGGGAAAGAAAGTTCAAATGCGGATTCAAGTCCTCATTCTAAGAACTTGGAATTGCTTCCATCCAGATTGACATTGACTTGATGCAGCCTTTGCACTGACCTTTTTCCTCATTACTCTTGTGAATATTGCTTTACAAGTTCTGCTTTTTTTCTTGCAATTTTTTGTTATTAAACTTTGTTGAAAAAGGGTATCCAGATAGACAAAATTTTGATTTAGGGGTATTGAGGCATTGAAACTCAGGACCACTGTGATAAGAGTGATCTCGGTGAATGACCTCTAATAATGCTTGCGAACTTGGTGACAGTTGATTGTACTTACTAATGGAGGTGATAAGATTGATATCGTTAGGTTCTCTCTACTCTATTGATGCTTGCTGCCACTGCCACAGTGTAAAACTGTGGTTCTTAACCAGGAGGCTCACCTTCCCAGAGTATGCCAATAATTTTCCAGTAGGTGTGAGCCCTTATATGTGCTCTACAACATGGAAAGTTTGATCAATAAATTTACCAATAAATATGTTTGTTTTCACAATTTATTTAAAATCAGGGAGCTTGAAACAAAGGACAATTAAGGGAGGCATGGTAGAGAAAAGGTTAAGAATCACTGTTGTAAAGGCTTTGCTTGCTTTCTGCTTGGGGTCACCAATTGCAACACTACCACATGTTTAATCTAGTTAAAATAATGTGCACTTCAAACTTTCGTATGCATGTTTTCAGAGTCAAAAGCAAGTACAATGAAGATGTGATGAAACACCTTCACCGTACAACTATACTGCTTTGTTATGTATTGCCAGCAACTTATATTATCTGAATAAACAAACACCAATCATCCACAGTCGCCACAGATGGTGTACTTACACTTAACTGCTTATGCTTCTGCTTAATATCAACCAGCAAATTTTGAGCCTGTGAGTCAGTAGCAAGCTGAGAAGACCGTAGGACTTCAACCTTTGCACAAAATACTTGATATCATCAACTTCATCAGTTTCACAAGATCAACTAAAGTCAGGTAGATTTTAAGCTCAAATTAAAATGAATCTGTTATACATTGATTCAAAAATACACTTACCTGTTTCTTCAAAGCTTGATTCTCACTCAGATAAACCTTTACATCTCTTTCAAATGCATCTCGCTCTGCTTGTACCTGATAAAAGTAAATTTAGCCTAGCATGAAAATACAGTACACAAAAATTGTCAAATATCTTGATATTCATTGCTTATACCAGTGCAGGCAAATTGTTTGACTCAAGCAGCTGGGAGCAGGTGAATGGGTTGTTTGAGCAAATTAATGAGATATATAAAAATGAATTAGCATTATTAAGAAACAGTAATTTCAACAAGTTCAGCAGGTTGGATTAAACAGGTCAACATGCTGTATATGTGACTTGCTGAGTGTGGACATATTTTATCCGTGCCTAATTGTACACTAGCATAACACAAGCACAGCAATATTTGTTTGATGTAGATGAGCCACTTAAAAAATTATATAATGTTCTCATTGCCAACATATTAGCATTAGATAACACACACTTCAGTTTGTTCATTTATTGTTTTATGGTAAAACCTGCCAGTGTGGCTTTATGAATGGGGTCCTCTTTTAGAAAACAAACTTCCTACTTTAAGTAATTCCACCTTATTTGATCTCAAAAGGAAGGTTGCAGATGGTACTGCTTTAATAAAAAAAGTTTGCTGAAATTTAAAACAAAAACTACTACTTGAAAGCTGTCATTTTCTTTCATTTAAATCTTCTGCTGTGCATTTCTTAGTGTCACTTTAAAATTCCAGTTTCATTGTATTTAAAGCAAATTATAGATTAAAATTCAGTATACTACATTTGATAAGAAGCATTAAAATACAATGTACTATATTATGATAAACATGCTAGTATATTATGATATACATGCTAATGATATCTTTTGTATTCCTTGTTTTGTAACCTTAGAAAAATCTTCTAAATACTCTGAAAGATTACCAAAATGAATTACCGTACTTTTCAGACTAGAAGGCGCACTTAAAATCTTTTAATTTTCTCAAAAATCAAAAGTGCACCCTATAATGCAGTGCACCTAATGTATAAATCTGGTTGTGCTTTCTCATCTAGAACCAATTTTATGTGGTAAAACGGTGCTATTTATTTAATTGCTATTTACAGCTTAACCATGAGCACTGCACATGCTTGATTTCGAAGACTGCGGTTAGCCATGTGGCAGTTTTGTCCACTGTCTTAACAGAGGCTTTCACATGCGTTCAAAATCATAACAATTTTTTTGTAAACAGACCATCATGTAACGTGATAAGCCAACAACAATTGCAATGAGCAGCGCATGTGGTTCCCTGAGCAGCTAGCACGTACCTTAATGTTGAAGCACAGATTGTGCTAATCTGCGAGGCTCTTGTACACAGAGCTACATGTATTACTCCACAAGGGTCCTAACTACATTGGCACACAGCCACACACCGAATTGAACATGCGCACAGCTTTTAGTTTATTCTATTTGTGTCCAGTGGATTAGGCATGTGTGACAGATTAAAGTCCCTCATAGATAATCCGCCTCCCTTATATGTAATTGTTTTGTATTTTGTGTTCTTACAACTGAACAATGTTGGGAGTTATTGTGAAATAGTTTTAAAAAGTTTGACTTATCTGAGTTTTCCTTCATTTAATGCGCCTTATAATCCCGTGCAACTTATGTATGAAAATAGAACAGTTAGCATTAGAGATAGACCAATGTATTGGGCGAAAATTTGGGTTTTGCCGATATATGGCTATCAGCCGATTTTATCGGCATCAGTAGATGTTGACAAAATGCAGACAACTTGTGCAAGCACAACAAACCAAGTCAAGACAGTTGTCTTACAGCAACGCTAGCAGGCGTGTTTTTATAAACAAGCAGACAAGAGGAACCATGAAGCATGCGTCAGCCATCACAGCTGAAACAAAAGCATCATCATTAATCAGATTAATTAAAAATCATAGCAAAATATTGACATTGCTGCAATTTGAAAAATTTTAGCTCATAAATTGTGATTTTTGAAGTTTTTGAAAAAAAGGTAAGGCATAGAACACATTACATTTTTGATAATGAAGCAGAAGACAAAATTTAAAAATTTTGGAAAGATCGGTTATTGGCTATCGGTATCGGCCCCAAAACAGCCATATCAGTCGATCTCTACTTAGCGTTCAATCATTGATACTACGCCTTATAATCTGGTGTGCCTTATGGCCTGAAAAATACAGTATACCAACACTCAAGAATAAATAACCTCCTTGATTTGATGCTCCAATTCTCGAATTTTAGAAGATCTTGCCATTCTTCAGCTCACAAATCTCTAAACACCATGACAAATTTTAAGAAAACTAATCAGATGGTTCACAACAATATTTCTAAACAGAAGTGACAGAATAGAAGTAGAATAAACACTTCACAAAGCGAAACTAAAAACACGTCAGGTGAAACTTTCAAAAGAACAACACTGAAACCTCACATGAATTAGAAATCAGCCAAAGTATGAAAAAAGATGACTAAAAATCTGTTAACACCTTTGGAGCTGGGACAGTTCGCATGAACCATGTCTCTAGCATCACTTAGCAATTCCATAACTTCCTAGCTGATTATGCTAGAAAGCTATTCAAACCCCCAAAAGATGTGGAGAGTCTTCCAGTTTGGATTTTTTTTTAATTGGAAAGTTTGAGATTTTTGGCTTTTAGTGGGTGACGTCATAAATTGGGCAGGTTTAGGCCTTTTTGGCTGAGGTCATCAGGCCCTGGGTGCCAACAACTAGCGGGAATTTTGACTCCTGTTTTTTTATTGGAAACTAGGTTATAATCTAAGTCTTTTAAGCCTTGGCTTTCTAGCATTTCTGGTTCAAAAGTTATGGCCTATAAACAACAAATTAATTAATTTGTTGCCTAATTATTAATATGATACTGGGATGTATAGATATATGTCATACAATATGAATGATTTGTTTTTATTTTCAGACTTACAATATTTACTTAATTCGCTTAACAAAGATACTACGTTATTCACATCTTTCACCTATTGGATTACTTTATTATTTATATTATTAAACCTTTTGTAATCTATTGCAATATCTTAAATCTCTGACTAGCTGGCAATATGATTATCACCATAGTCTCAACCTTGTTCAGGTCTGCTGTGCTCCCTGTAGTATACAGTTCATATGCAACTGGGGCACTTCATCATGGTCCATGCGAAACTGTGTTGCTTCTCAGTGGTCTGTGTTGATAAAAATTACATTCTGCCTCTGCCATGCACCTTCTCTGCAATGTTATTTTTGCTGCATGGCTTTTTGTTTTGTAACCTCAACTGACACTCACTTTTCTCACACTATGCATTACTCAATTCTTTATCTCTATATTTCTCAATTCTTCATACATTGCTTGCCCACCAATATCTTTGTTTAGTAATGTTTCTTGATGGCACCACATATAAATGGGTGTCATTCTTCACGCACATACCATTCGTGGTGAATTGCACATTCACCGCAACGCTAACCGAGAGGTTGCAACAACATCCCCTTCTTTTTACAATGAACCATACTGATCACACGTTTTTTTTGTGAAGGCTGCACCTGGAACGACCTTCACAACCTGGTCACAGCACCATTTTGTTGCGATCGGAAAGCCTGAACGGTAAGTGCGTAAAGCTTCACACTGTGGCAGCAAGCAACAATAGAGATTACCTGATGAGGTCACTCTATTATTGCTTGTTCGCGCCACACATATAGTGTTTTTATTCGCACACATTCCGTTCGTGGTGAACTGCGCATTCCAGCGCAACGCCAATGGGGAGGTTGCAACAGTGGTTCCCAACCTTTTCAGTACCACAAACCCTTCTGACGATTTGGCTGAAAGCTATGGAACACTAAAACCAGTTCATACTGGTAAGTGCAAGTGGTCTCTTCTAGAAAATACTATCAGCAGCTTTGCGCACCAATAATCATTAATGTTTCATGGAACTTATCATGTAACAAATTGACATTGCTGCTTAACAATCGAAATACCTAATGAATGGAATTTGTGTAAAAAGAACTGCCAAGGGTGGGATAATGGCAATTTGCATACCTTTCATGAAGTTAATTAACATATGGTTGTTCATTCAAGCAGATTTTGCATTGCCCTGTTGCCTTGATTCTAGAGTTACACTTGATTCATTGTCTTTTGCAAACTAGACCAACACAGCAGATTGTTTGGTATTTCACTAATTTGCTTCCATCATATACATACAAAGGTCATCATGGACCCCTAAAAATCTGTCTGTGGACCCCTGGGGATCCATGGACCCCCAGTTGGGAACCATTGGTTTAACAAGTAAATGACTGTTGCATTTGTGATATAACATTTTGGGTTTGTCTGTTTAAGTGTTTTTGTATGATGTTCATTGATATATGTTTTCATGTCTCGTGTTTGTTTCCTGCGTACATACCTTTTTGGACAATCTGTGTTGCATTTTATTTGCTTCTTGTATGTGACTTTTTTTGTATATGTACTAGGTCAAATGTCTAAAGAATACCAAAAAAGATGATGGCAGTCTCGTTATGATACACTGACAATGAATATATTACATGCATATATTATATATGCATGAAAGTAGGCGCTGGTAAGTATATATTTAAGGAGTTATATATATGCAATGAAAATGTCATGTTCACCTTATGTTTGTACCTTCACTACCTTGTACCTTTCATGCATAGTGACAAAATCGGCAACAGTCATGCTTTCTTTGTATGAATTAAAAAGACAGCACAAACAAGAGAACAGCTGTATAGCATTACCACCTCCTTGTTCATTGTCGCTATGCATAGTGCAGCGCATTTAAAAAAGTCCAACATGTTTTTCTTCCATTTTCAGATTTGGTTTTCTTCTGAAATTTCACCATGAACTTATTTTACCTCACCTACCACTTTCTGGTGGGTTGCTACTGCATTGCTTCATTTTTCTTTTTTTTGAGAGAGAGAAAACCCTCAGGTGTTTATAAGCAAAGTGAGATATGTCATAATGCTATGGTTTCATCATTATCATCACAGGCCATGCAGTAGTCAGGATAGTTAAGGGAAGCAAAGCAACACTACATAGGTGGACTTACAAAAAGTGTAAACGGACTTACAAAAGTGTAAAAAGTCAGAAGACAATGTATAGCTATTCTTTGGAAAGAGCCAAGTGACGGGCAGCAACACTGCTTAATACCCTGTGGAAGGCTAAAATCAGATCAAACTTGCACACAGACCAATAATATACTAGCAGCATTACCTCTGACCACAGCCAGGGACAAACACTGGTGGTAACCACTGTCGCTCCTTGTGGTCACCTGACATAAACAAGTTTTTGTTTGACTTTTTATTTGGACTTTTTCCCTGGTTATATTTTTCATCTATCGACTATGGATGCATCTGACCTTTACATAGGACACTGTTTATTAACCCCATGTGTGTAGCTTGGATGGAACAGTGATGCATATAGAATAGATCAGAAAAACAATGCTGCTTTTTCTCTCACTGCCTTCATGTTGAAGTCATGTCACAGGTAGTGTCTATTTTAGCATCAACTGCAAAAGCTCTTCTGGGACTTTTTTGCCATTCAAACTGTATATAGCTGTGTTCACATATAACATTGAGTTCCTGAAACTAGCGGTAGTCAGTACAGTAACAGTGAACATAATCAATGGTGAGTGCAGGGGTTGGCAACCTAAGGCATGGTGTGCCACACTTGGCATGCCAGGCAAATTCTAATGGCACACAGAAGCTACATGTTTACATATCAATTTTATTATGATTCACACAGAACGTATGTTAACCTTGACATGTATAAATAGGCAGTGGCTACAGAACCGCCTGTGGATCTGCATATTTTAAACCTTATTCGAACGCTTCCTGAAACGTGACAGTAACGCACGACGAGAGTGCAGTAGGCTTGGTAGAAATGTACTAAATGTAAAAGGTAAACCCTAAACCTAAAACCTAACCCCTAAACCTAAACTTTGGAAACTTTTGAAAAAAGTAAAGAAAACTGGTCTCATGAATTGAGACATGCAAGCACCACTACTAAAACAAAAGTCTCCAAGGTGAGAACCGAACTGAAAACCACTGGCACAGCAGACTTAAACACTACCACTACATATGCTACCAAGACAGTGCCACTTGAGTGACAAACTCAGCATTTTATTCGAACCGCGTCATGCGAGGCAGATCCATAGCCACTTCCATAAAAATGTGTTTTTGGCACACTGAATGATTTGAAACCTTTAAGTCAGTGCACAGTTTGCAAAAGGTTGCCAATCCCTAGGATAGTATTTATGCTAATGCTTGGTGTGCAAATGGTTGTTGGTTCAGCTCTCACCATTTGCTTTCGCTTTGCTAGTAAAGATGATACCTTCATAGATGGGAGCACTTTCAGGTTAAAAGTTTCAGGTTTGTTTTTTAGGTTTAAGTTCAGGAAGAAGCTGTGGAACCACCCATATATCTTCTTATTTCAAAACTTATTCAACCGCACTGCCTCACATGATGCGGTTCGATTAAAAGAGGTCAGTTCGGCACTCAAGCGGCGGCAGCCTAGCAGATACATTTCAGGTTTGCTGTGCCAATGGTTTTTGGTTCACCTCCCACCTTGGTGGCTTATGTTTTCTGTTTTCGTAGTAGTGACTAGTTGCACATTTTAAATCATGGGACCAGTTTTTCTTTACTTTTTTCAAGACTTTCAGTTTAGGGGATAGCGTTAGGGCTACGGTTAGGATAAAGGTTAGGTTTACCTTTTACGTTTGTTTCTACCAAGCCCACTGCATTCTTGTCATGTGTTACTGTCACGTTACAAGAGACGGTCAAATAAGGTTTCAAATTTAAAGATCCACAGGTGGTTCTATAGCCACTGCCTTAAGTTACTTTTTAGGTTTGTTGTGTAAAAAATTTCAGGTTTACTTTTTAGGTTTAAGGTTTGGGTTTAGGTTAAGGCTTTAAGTTTACAGTTTAGGTTTAGCGACTAGGTATGGGGTTTAAAATGTCAAGTGACAACGACCATTCCATTTATGCTAATCCAAGCGTATTATTTATTGTCCTTGTCACATGACCAATTCAACCAATCATGTTTGCCTTGTGGCAAAATAGCTCCAGTAGTGCTTTTGCCTCTGATGGCAAAACAGACACTGCTTAGTTCATCATTATAGCATAAGCTTCGAGTTCAGCTGACTTATCTGCATAATTTTTTGTGAGTTGAAAGACATGTGTAAATTGCAAGTACTACAGTAGTCATTTGACTCATTGGATGAGGTAAGACTACTGCAAGATCCAAGTAAAGATGGCAGAAAAACAAAAAGACGTTTCAACAACATTTGACTGTGATAAGAAGCAACATATCTTCAGTCTTTTAATTGCAGCAACACTTTCAGTTATTTTGCACACTACTGTATTCTTTTCAACAAAACAATACAATATACAATACAATAAACAACAAAACAATACAATAAACAACTTGTATTGATTTTTTATACGATGCACATCTTCATCCAACTTTTTTATTAGATCGCTTTCAATGTCTGATGCTTTTTACAAATCTTCATTTTTCCTCAATTATTCAACGCTCCTGTATGGTGGAGAGCGAATGCAGTAGTTGTTCGTGAGTTGTTTCGGTA
>JGI24022J15233_10000203_pt1 | contig 30006 bp, 13 predicted proteins | sample Ectturendosymbi2_FD_15233 | JGI IMG/M metagenome (IMG submission 15233)
TCCAGTGTTTCATCTCGAAAGCAGCCAGACGGTCTGATAAACGACCATGAGATCTCGCCGATCACGTACGACGAGCACCGACGCTTATATTTCCGCCTGGTGGTGGGCGTTGGTAGGTGCTGCGAAGGTTGCTGCTCTGACTGCGTTCGGATTTCTAGACCTTATGAATTGCAGAACTTCTTTAAGTCGCGTCACGTGCGCAAACAAGTGAAGATCAAAATGGAAAAAAGCGAAAATTCACATGTCATCGGCTTTGCCCCTGCGTAATCAACAAAGTGCTGATGCAACAGACTGACATTTTGGCGTAATCTGATGACAGGAAGGCTTTACACACGGAACAGGATATTCCTGTTTTTTTGTCAAACATCATCAAAACAAGTCAAAAATAGTGCTTGCACATTTAGAAACAGGAAATTGGGAAATCACACAGCCTCCGTGCTTAAGGACAAAAGTACCCACCCATACTCTCAGCAGAACTTGGACGGTGATGTTTTTTGCAGAGCAATTTCAGGTCACGAAAATGTTTTTCCGTGTCGTTTTTTTCTTGTCTTTTTTTGCTTCAATATCTTTTCATTAACAAGATCCCGGTTAAAGTATCCGTCACTCATTTTTCTTTATCATTTCCCCGATTTCAGAAGCATCCGCCAAAAAGTGACACACCCTAGCATTCATGGACTCCAACAAGCGATAAATGCATATCACCAATCACAGGTTGACTCTAAAAGACACTTGCCAGAGCGAAGCATGAAACACGTGTTGTCAAGTTGAGGCTCAAACCGAGTGCCATCAAAAACAAGCAAATCAGTTTCATCAAAACAAAAAAACAGAGTCAGACACGCATTTAAATTCTCCATCTTTCAAATTTTGCACAATTTAAAACCATGCTCCGATTCGAAAGTGAAATTCAAAAAAAAGAAGAATCGAGAATGTCCAGACAAAATATGAACAGCGTAATTTTTCCATTTGAAACCTGTTTCGCAGCAAACGTCACTAAACAACTCTTGAAAGTAGTTTCGAAAACTTGCCGAGAAAGTAAAGATGAAAAGGAAGTTGAGGCAACACGGCAGAGTTTCTATACCCATTTGGAGCCGCTTGCGCCACGAGGTTTCCCCAAGGACTGGACTGTAACGAGCTGTGTATTTCGCCGCAGAAAAGACCTCGAACGAGGCTCTGTTTCAGTTTAGCAAGCAAAACAAATAATAATGACTAATTCCAACTTTCGAGTGCAACAGTTTATTCGATTAACAACCAAGACAAATGGACAAGAAATAGGAAAGTGACAGGCTTTGACCGAAAGATGTCATTGGCTTGTGCAATGAACCGGCTCCTACTTGGATAGAAACATGCATAAGCGGACATAAGCAAACAAAGACATAAGCGAACAAAGAATTTTGTGCCGAGGACAAGTATTAACAGCTCGGATATCCATTCAGGCGACCTACAGCAGCGAGAGAACGCTGAGACAATTTGCAATCAAACTTCATCGGCAGACGGCTCCCGTTGATAAAAAAAACTTTGCGCGGAGAAAGAAAAACCATTACAGTCGGTTACATTTAAACCAATTCGCAAATGAATGACAGCGATAACAAGACCACGGAAGTGACGTCCAGAAGACGATCGGTTTGCTTCCTGTTCAGTTCAAGGAAGCTGCGTTCCACCCACGTTGTCATGCTTTCACCACCAACGTTTTTGAGGCAAAATTTTCTGTAATGAAATTCTTTCTAGAAGAATACGATTAACCGAAGCTGTTGCTAACCATCCGCGAGAGCAATTTTAATTGAAGCCCTCGGCCAATACCAAACAGATAAATTAAATTTAAGAATACACTCTTGGCTTTGGAGTGAGCAGGGCATCCGGGAAATACGAGATCCAGCAAAACATAGTTTTCTTGCAAGAAACGAGGAGCAAGTTGTAGATTTGTTTCGTTGACACGAAACTTGCAAAACAAACCAATAGTTGCAAGAGTTGCAGCTTGCATATGGAGTGTTCCGTGTTTTTCGGAGGTTTGTTTGCAGTGGCTGCCACTGTCCACAAAACAAAACATTAATAAACGTTTTCAAGAAAAAACGTTTTCAAAATTTCGAAAGTTAACCACATGCAATGAATTTTTTCGGGTTTTATGAAAAGGTTGTCTTGAAATTTTCCAGGATGTCGACAACTTACGCTTACCCCTTGTATGCACTACGCATACACTAAGCAATTTTAATCTGGGGTTTAGAATACGAATGATAGATCAAAATTCCGACAGCCCGAAACGGCTTGAAAACGACAACTCAAGTCAACATATGAAGCGTCGTGAATGGAAGTAGCACTTAGTAGGTGCTGAGAAGCAGGACATCATCCACCCACAGTCTAGACAACTGGACCCAGACATGTTAATTTCCTTCCAATATGTGAAGGTCACTATTTTAGCATGCCATCAACACATGTGAAAAAGCAACCGAACTTTAACGGGTACTAACGGTTCCCATAAAAACCAGTGCCTCTTTTCCTACTTCCAATCTGCTTAGAAAGCCATCGTCAGGTCGTCATTTTAATAACAGATCTGCTTCACGTTACGGCGCAAACGAATTCGCAAGCTATTTCTGGCCTTCTCATCTATGATTAGCAGCTATCAAAATACAAGTGCAACAGCCGTTTTCCTAGTCCTGTAATACAATTCTTAGCGGTGCAATCGATTGCATGCACGAACGGATGCCGCTATTCCGCACTTCCTGGATGAGACGGCTGGCAGCCACATAAAGGCCGCCAGTAAAAACTTCCTTGGAAGTTAATCGCTGAGGGATTTCTCAGAAGCGGGCGGCCACCACTTTTCCGCGAAGAGGGGATGCCAAACTTTCCAGTTCATAGGAAACGTCTCCACTGCGCGAAAGAAAGCCGACAACAGTAGTGCGAATGACGGCTGATCACTTAGCAACAAGCGGATATGACGTGTCCTCCCAGGTTTCGTAACACACGCATCGGTCCAACGTCAGCTGTGGAGAAAAGTTTAGAAATCGCCGCGCATGCACGACGCCATTATTGGCAAAAAAGCTGTCTTTAGGAATACGACGGATCAAGCGTTGCGATTTATCAACACAACTGCCTGGTACCGATTTCTGCACAGGAACCACCTACAGCTATACTTTTGTTTATTCAAAATATCAATTACCTGCTAATATGTACAATGTGCAGGTGTCAGTTTGGTGCAGTCGAAACTTCATTTGACTGTCAGTGTTTGGGCGGATGGAACATGGAGGATGTTCTAATTTTTCATCATTTTTGCAGCTGATACTACGACACGACACGCGATTCCATCACGCTGGTTAAAAAAAACAATTCCTAAAAACATTTTGCACATTTATGTAGTTGTTAGATGTCCAATGAAAGTTGCTATGCCAAAGCTCCACACCATCGCCACAAATCAGCCCTTCAGCATCTTAGAAGGTATATGAATTCCAAAAGTTGTTTTGCAAACACGATGTGTCTGCTGTGCAAACTTAATGCTCTTTGCTGTCGGTATTATTGTTACCTGATGAACCTCAAAACTTTCGCTTCGAGGGTGATGACTACTTCTGGCAAAAATCGTTCGGGCTCCGAGAACGACTGCTCGATAGATCTGACTAGAAAAGCCAACGACTATCAATCGCGCATGCTCTTTACTTGGAAGCTTGTTTTCACTCGCAGCGTAGAATTGGCATCTATTGAGTCTTACATTAGGCCCTTTCAATTGCATGTGTATGGAGTGGGAGCTCCCGCTGTAACAACTTGCCTCACCAACAGCTCCTCCAGAAGGTTGAAGCCAGTAGCTAATTAACGACAAATTAATTTGGATGCAGCGATAACTACGCCACGCAGAAGCACTTGATCATTTTTTCGTTAAGCTACGACAAACAACGAAATAAAATGTTTTGTCAGACTACAGCTAAACACTGTGTACACAATACCGGCTTTTCTCTGTCACCGATACTGCCAAAAAGATTTTGCAAGCGCTCGCAGTCTCGCAATAACAAGAGCGACAACCCTAGTTGTTCGACGGCTACTGTCAAATACGAGCTTTGCACAGTGCTGTGTTGTTTGGTACACACCGATCGGAGGGAATCGCACTTTTTGATGTGAAGCATAATTGCCACTGCCGTCGAAGACGAGGCACGGTGATAGAAACGGGAAAAATTCCACTCGTGTTTCACATTGTTGATGACTAAGGGTTAATTCAACAGTTTCATGTAACAGTTTGACGATAAAAATACACGCAGAAAAATAGCCTAGAATCAAGAAGCTCTGAATCACAGTTGCTTCTTCACCCCACAGGGCACAGTAGTATTTTGAAAAAGTTAGGCAAAGGCGCAGTACAGTGCACTTAGCTGTTCAAGCGCTTATTGGTGACTAGACTGACCACGGTCAATGTGTTACAACGTGAAACGGTATCACGCATCACTGATTTCAGTACACAAAGAGTTTTGTTTTGTCTGACGAGTTTAAAATCGGGACGCAATGGCCGATGCGAGGATTCCATGAAGCGGTAATCAGAGCGGAAGAGAATAGGGCGCGTTTGGAGACGTGGCGGTCTATTTCGTGTCTGTCACGGGTAGATGGACATCGAAACAACCTGGTGCGTACAATAACCTCGCACAATGCATGATGCAAAGATGCGATTGTTTTTTTCCAAGTGCGCAAACATGCTGGCTAGATAGACCGTTGCGCCAAACGACGCTGTCTGCGTGACGCAGACTGGGATCCCGACACTGAAGAACTAAGCTATGGCTGGCGTTGAAAAACTGTCACACATTTTGTCGGTTGCAAGGTGCCATAAGATGCACAAGGAGTAATTCGTTGTGTTACAGATCATTGTGATTGTGATCGACGCTTTTTACAGAAACAATTTGAGCAAACGTTGCTTCGTCCCGCTAGTAACCACTAGTGTAGTCGCGAAAATCAATAGTTTCATTAAACTGCTTTTTGGTGTTGTTAACGGTTTTCTTTGTTGGTGCGAAAACGCTGGTGCTGCCAACAAGCGGTAGATGTGCAGATTATAATGATGACAATACAAGCCTGCATCACATTGACTCAATTCAACAACCATCAAGATTTACAGCAGTCATTCCCAACCCGAGGCACACGCCGTGTGAATAGTAGTTCGCCTTTCAGATTATAAAATTGTTATTTCCCAGGGAGACATCACCACTTTGGAGATGGTTATGTGGGACATGGCCCAAAAAACGAAGGAAAATAGTGATTTACAGTTTTAGTCGAGTGCACGTTTTCTGTGTTGAGTGTCAGCCGCACGACAAACTTCTCCGCACAAGATGCTAGTGATTTTTCACCAGCCAAAGTAATCAAAACCCTCGTGTAGACTCCAGGGCACCAGTATAACTTGCCTTTACGAGCTCTAAAGAAGAGATTGTTCACAAGCATCAGTAACCCAAGTGGCCGCTGAACCACCGGTGTTGATTGGGGATTTGGATGGACTTGAAATCCAGGAAAAGTACTGTCAAATACCAGCTTTGTACTGTCAAATACCAAGTAGAAAGATGTCCGGGAAAAGCACCTTGAGCAAAAATTTACCACCAAGGCACAGCAGTTTTTATATAAAACACGTATCTAAGTGGTAGTGTCTGAATTTCGCAGTCTAGTAATTTACTGTCAATTCAGTTCGATATCAGCATACCAGCAAGCAGTATAGGTATTCAGATGGAGGCTAAATCTGTTTGCCTATGAGACAGTCGCAAAACTGCTTTTGATGTAGCAGTTACAGTACAATACAAATTTCGATTATTTGTTTGTATATTAAGCTCCGTAGAGGAAATGCGACGGCCAAGAATGATGATTAAGCAAGTTCTAGGTTTCCTGTCAAAATCAAACCTTTGGCGGTTTGATTATTCAACATCTGTCATTCGCGCAGACGCGACGATGAATCAGAGCAAGACGTCCTTCTGATCGGGCGCAACTTGAGATCAAAATATGGCCGCTCAATCCGAGCCTTCCAATTACCTCAAGCCCACGCGAGCCGTTGTATCGCGGTCGATCAGTAACTATCGTCGTGGTCGCCTTGCTAACGCCAATCGGGTGTCTCGGAAATCAGGCCGATGGTAGCAGCAGTTGACTCAGAATGATATGTCAGACGAATGTCAACAGCGCACGATAGAGCAAGCGCCGCATTGGTTGCGGTGCTCAAACATGCGCAACGTACAGCAGGAAAACGCTTTTAGTTTAGGATTTAAACAACGTGCGACTTGTTTTCCGAAGTGAAACTGCACACGAATTGGCAGAAGGTAAACAACGAATACCGCATGCGCGTGTATTGGGGTGACAAGGTCGCTGTGCTAGTGCACAGCACTGGCAGCATTCTACATATGATCAGTTTGACACCTTAAAAACTTGGAACAGTCATTCCACAGAACTGCAAATTGAACAGCATATATCATCGTTCTAATTGCAGAGGAATTCCGATTTGCGGAACGAACACTTACAAGAGCAAAAAACATTTTACGTAAATTACAAGCCATCCAATTGCTTTCTTTCATTTGAGCTGCATGTAGCTGCAAAAGTTATAACCGGTAATGGAATTTAAGAGAGGTGGTAAATCACTCGTGGAAGACGCCCCGGTTTGAAATTTCGACAGAAAAATCATGTAATTTAAAATTTCGCAATTAGCGAAGCACTAATATGCAAATCTCCCCAAATATAGGGATTGATTCTTGGAAGAAAACATAATCATCACAGTTTGTTTTGGGTTTCCTGAACAATAACAGCATATAAATTATCAAATACAACGCATCCACGCTACGCGTTTATTTACAAGTAGTAAAAGTACAGTGTGCTAACTATCCACCTGCTGCAATAACCGCGTAACAAAGTGGTGTGCGTATATTGCATAAAATACCGCACTAGAATTGCTCGACTAAACAAATCGAAAAAGTAAAGAGTGAGTCTTCACTGGTGGCCATGCCGCCTTCAATTAAAATAAGGAAATAAATTTAACTGAAAACGAAACAAACAACTTGGCATAAAACCACATCTCAAACTATACCAATATTCTGATACTTGCAATTCCTCAACAAAGTAATTTTTCCAATGGAATATGAGCAGTCATACCCAACATTCTACGGTGAAGTGATTCTCTAACAACTCGAATCAGTGACTCAAAACACGAGCACACTACTTTTTACAAGATGACTCCAGGCATAACTCTATCGCACTGACTTGAACAAACCTGATAAATCGTTTGTGCCTTTACGGCACACACATCTTAGAGAGACACCGCAATGGAACGCAATTTTGGCAAGTTATTAAAGATTTTCTTTCATAATGGGTCAGCTGGAACAGCCATTCAAATCCACTTATTCCGAAATTTCAATAAATTGACATCAAATCTAGAAAACCTGAGCCATTTGGTCAACTTTCACACAAAAAACGCGCGACCATGATTTCATTGTCATCCCAGAAACTCGCGCAGAAGTCTAGGAATGATGACGCTATGGTACAGTCCTCTCGCCCCCTAGCGGGTTGCTTAGAAAATAAATTTGACCTCTTGGTAGCGTTACCACAACGCATGCGTGAACTGGGGCATAGAAACATCTCAAACTAACTTCTAAAACTGGGCAGCAGATCAGCAGTACTTGTTTTGTTAAAGCTACGATCTCTCAAACAAAAACACATTATCTCTTGCTTCGAGTTGTTCAGAAATTCACTAACGTAATTTGAGCCTGGAGGAATCTATTAATCACGGTTTTCACATGCTCACTGACTGACAATCATCAACTCATCCACTGTAACAATTAAGTGGTAACCAAACGTACATATAACGCGCTGTTTTTTTTGAAGAATAAAACAAATTGTAGCACAGTATGCTAATTAGAGCAGAGAAACCATAGCAATCAGTGACACAGCATAAAAGAAGTAAGCAAGATGGCACCATGCACTGTATCTGTGCTCAATATGCTTAGTAGCTGCTTCTGATGTTGGGGAAACGCAACCCTGTCCAGATTCAGATTAGTTTGTGACCGATCGAATAGCACAATTGCGCAGATGAAGCATATGGAAGTAAACTAAATGCAGCGATGCATTTTCTGTTCATTAAAGATGTCGACACGACATGCAATGTAAACATTTACAACAAATGGCAAACTTCGGTGACTGTTCACGTGCATCTAGCTATTTCTCACATCTGTTGACGCTGCCGAACCCCAGTCGACAGAACAAATGGCGGGTAATCTGGCTAGCGCCAGAAAATTGTCCAGGATCTTATTTGTCGTGGAAAGACATTTAACTTACCTGGTCGTGGATTTCTCGGATTGCACGCCATGTCATCGGCCAGCATCAAAATAATATGACTGAAAAAAACACAAATGATGCCTTTTCGGGCAACCGTCTTAACTAAAATTGCGAACAAGACATCAAAATACACACAAGGTCTCGGTGCAGAAATCCGTCGACCAAAATCACATTGATTGAAGAAAATTTTAAATGTGAGGTTCATCAATAGGGATGTGCAATTCAGAAAAATTGGTCATTCCAGAATAACTAAATCGAGACCAAAATACCGAAACCCAACCTGAATTTTTTAGCTTCACCAATGCAGAAAAATCGGCATGAAGACAATTTACTATTCACAACAAAAAAAAACACAATCAAAACACAAAGTTTTTGCATTACAGTATATTAGAGCTCTTCCGCCCTTTTAAACGAGTTCGCAACTTGGTGGCAGTTAACAGCGCACTGCAAATTTCCTTCTGGAGATGCTGACATGACAAGTATGCAGAGATATTTTAAAGGTAATTACTTTAACAAAGGCAACCGTTGAGCATTGTTGCGCCACCAGCCTGTGTCAGCATAATTTGTTTGAACTTTTAACTTCAGATAGCTTGCAATTTCTGGTTTATTCGATTGCTCATAACATGCGGTACGAATGAGTGACAAAAAAGGTGAGCATAAAATGCTGTGGCATTGCGCTGCACCTGTTTCTCCATTTTTCGTCACTCGCTCGTATCGCATGGATGTTAACAGCTATGAATGAAACAAGTGGAACAATTATTTGCACGTGTCATGCGCGAAGCTTTATTACTAAGGCAACCAATAGTCAATGAAGTCAAAATTTTTCTGCCTTTTTTTAATTTTATGAAACGTCCACAAACCAAATTTTACGCTCATACCATGAGTGACTTCCACGTTACCAGGTCAACAAAGTCAAAATTTATCATTAGGTCAAACTTATGTTGCAGCACAGTTTTTCTCTTCATCTATATTGTACTGACACTACAGCAACAGGTATCGATATGATTTTTGTAAGTTTAATTGCAATACTGTAATAATAGTGGGTTTGTTGCGACTTCTGGCGTAATAAAGTTGTTTTGCCCGCTACTGGGCGATTGAATATTATGTAGGCTATGCGTGGTGAGACAGGAAGCGTGTTCTCACAGTGCTTGGTTTGATAAATGCTCAATCTACTATGCACATATAGTGTTTGAACTTTATGGTGTTCTCAGGTTTGACTCTACTGTAGTTATTAATGTACTTATCGATGTATCCTCCCTAAGTTGAAGAACCAACTTTTTTATGTTTTAAAGTATAGTCCATGAACATGTTTCTGAGTTACCCACAACACCTAAGGCTGGATTATTTTGCAGTTGCGAAGGCAGGAAATTTCTAGGTCACAATAAAGTCAAAATCTGAAATTATAAAGTCAAAATTTTAAGTTTTTAGGTCAAAATATTGGTTGTCCTAATTATCACTAATGTCCTTGTGAAATATAAAAAACGAATCTCATCATCCGGTTTAATTGGCATTTTGGATTCGGATATTTTCGGATTCAAATCACATGAAATCACGACAGTTCAATTACTATGGTGCCTTTGGAGCGAGACCCTTCAAGATATAGGTGTAAAACCGATACTTCTTCAATTTGTATGTACCACAATAGAATGACATTCACGCACGCACTTACGGAATGTTTAGTTAATGTCTCCACACCCGCACGTAACTTGTACGACGCACGCATCTATGGCGTTAAGAAGCTAACTTTGACACGTAGACATCGCTGTATGCTGCTGCAACAATGTCCAAGTAGATCAATTTGTAACGTTGGTTAGATGTAGGAGTGGGACGCTGCGAAGGACCAGGGGTCATTTGCGCACCAGTAGAAGGACTCGCATAATCACGACAACCAACAAATTTAGACCGTGCGCTTCCGCGTGACAAGTGAAATCGGCAGCAGATTCGTTTTCCAAGTATACCACTCGGAAGTACCAAAATATAAACCGTCAGCTTCCCACCTGTCAGGAATTCCGAGACGTTTGACACTTCGATAGACAGAGAGTGCATTGGCGACGTGTCGGTAATTGAACCAAAATCGGGATGTGCACACCTGGATGTAAAATTTCAACACTCAACACAGCCGCACGCGTTAGAGGTTCAAATAACTTGCAATTAGTGAACAACACGCGGTTGCGACAATTGACAAATCATCGCGCAGGCATAGGAAAAAATGCAGCTTACCAAAACAGCCCAATTGTTGGTGTGAGAGCTCCCAGAAAACAAGTTCTCTGCCTAAAATATACAATAATGTACATAAAAAGATCAACTTTTGATAAACATACCTTACCTCTGCTAAATTCTGGAGACACAGTGGTGCGTAGCTTAACAAACGAGGCCAAGTTTCAAAGTGGTCTACGCCCAACAAGTATAAAACCGCATGTGGTTTTTGATCATTTTAACCTACGAGGGCGGTATTCGAATGTTAGACTCCTACTTGACTGCCTTTGTGTTACTTCCATATTTAATAAACGTAATATTTCACTGTCGCACGAATCTTTCACCGAGATGCTAAGATTTCTTTTATTTAACCGCGTCATCACTATTCCGGAAAAATTTTTAAAGTCAAAGCATCTCAAATAACAATTTACGTTTCGATTCACCTCCTCCGGTCTGCATATTAATTGCATTCGATGTTTTTTTTAACAATCTTATGTGTTTCATGGATCCGGATCTGAAAATCACGATGCTCCAGACGAACTTTTGCTTCGAAAAACATGTAAATGGCAAAGTTTTTAAAGCTAAGTATCAGTATACAAACGAAAACTACAATGTAGTGCTTTCGTACCATGAGAAGTTGGCTCGTGCCGTCACTCGATAGCAAAAGACGTTCTGATCAGAATTTTAAAACCAGTTGTCATGTATCAGTTGCCGGAAAATATTTGAGCTTTGCTTTGGTACCGACAACCGTGAGTTCACAAAAGAACAACTCACCTCTTTGCCAACAGAAACGGACGCGAAACAAATGGTCCCAAACCAAAATAAAGCCAAAGCGGGTACAGCAAGTGTTTTCCCACTCGAGAGATCCATCAGTAATTTAACACCTAAACAAAACACGAAGTTACTATAAGTATCTTTCGTAATTCATACGAAAATATTGTTTTAATACACATATATGCAAATTAGTACGTAGTCGCACCATACCATCCGCTATTCGTTGCCTGCAAAAAGTATTATACGTATATTTAATCAATAGTACACTAAAATAGCTGAGCTGCAAGTTCTATTCCGATTAAATAACGTCTGACAACAACACGCAGGCACACCATGATTGTAATCAATCACCTTTGAAAAGTTCCCGTATGCAATGAAACAGTTTTGGTATACACTGCAATATTCGGGCTTTTCTTTATATTTGTTGCTTCTTTTCCTGTATCACTCACAACTTATATCCTAATCATACCATTCAAAGTTTTCGTATAGCATGCTTTTAAAATCTCATTTCCATTTTTTAGTGTTTATAAGGTTTTCCTTTGTTAACAGCCTGAATCTCCTAACTTACAGAAAAATGATGCAGCTGAAACATTAAATACTCAGATAATCCCTTTTAGGTTATATCACTATTTTTATCACAGGTTGCTCATAACACCTTCACAACACGAGATAAGGACCAAAATTTCATATTCAAATATACAAGGTAGTGAAATCCGGGTAATAAAATTATTCACAGCGCATACAAGCTTACGTAGTGAAGTGTATAACGAGGTAGACCACTATCTTCAGCTACATATTAGCACAATTTAACCGTTTCTGTTGTGAAAGTAATTATTTGTGTTTTACAGACAGTGATTTTTCACATGTTAAACCTCAGTTGCACTCTAAGTTTATCCGTGCTTCTACCTGGTATGCAGGAATTACCCTTATGTGTAAGGAACTTATCCTTTTAGAACAGGGGTTCCCAGCCTGGGGTACATGTATCCCTAAGGGTACATTTGCCGATCTGAAGGGGCATATTTAAGGTTAGCAATAGCAAGGAAAAATATATTTGTATATTATTTATTTCCAAATATTTATACATATCAAAAATTATTATTTTCAAATAACATTATATGCTTATTGTTAAATATACTAACTTTGAGACAAAAACGGAGTCTACCTTTATAGTTATAAAAATCTAAAAGTTATGGTAAAATTTCAGGGGATTTTTGTTATTTTACTCAGCTGTTTTTTCACAAGACATTTTAGGGGACATGCTCATCTGTTGAAATGCTGAAGGAGTGCATCGTTAGAAAAATGTTGGGAACCCCTGTTCTAACACATTAAAACAGTGCTACAGTGGCAATCATTGAACACAGCAACATGTAAGCTTCACCTGCCAACTACATTTCAGCACAATTAAAAACCTCAATATAGAACTGATCCACAGAACAATTGCAGAACATTTACTTTTATAAGTAAAAAACTGTTTGGAACTCTAGAACAAAATAGCTAGTGCGAAACTTGGAACAGCGGCATCATCTAAAAAATTGGTCACTTAATTGAGAGTTACTCAGCTGAACATCAAATTTTATTTGAGGTCACCATCATGCATGCTAGGCACTCTTAAGCCATATCTGATCTCACAAAGTTCTGGAGAAAATATGCACTTGCAACCAGGGTTGCGGAGGCGGTGTCAGAGTCGCAAGGAGTCGAAGGTATTTGGTTGGAGTCGGATTCCTTACAACACTAGGAGTAATTTTTTTGTCTGAATCCGGAAGTCCCATTGAACCATTTTTTACATCATACTCCTAAGTTTGGAATTCCTGTTGAAATGGTACAATTTCTTTTGAAACTTTTATTGAAACAGAGAATTCTTGCTGTGTACCACGAATTCCATTGATAGCTAGTTGCTACAAAATTGTTGACAGCCAACATTCTTCACATTATGTTAAGGAGTCGGAGTCTGAAATTTTGGAAAGGTTGGAGTCTGAAATTTTGGAAAGGTCAAAATTGGACGTTTAAACTCCAACTCTGCAACCTTGGGAATTACCACTACAGTATTGATCATACAGTTTTTCTTTCAAATTTGAATTTACAATGGCACATTCAAAACTCCTAAAACGTTTAGTCTGCCATTGCTGATGGAAACTGTCACAAAGAATAAAGTAATTTTCAAGGATGTTCATATTGCATCCATCGAACACAGAAATTAGGGTTGAATGATTCATGAAAAAGTTTCGAGATATGTTCTAAGTTAGCATACATTTCAAAACAAATTAGAAAAGGAAGCCAAAAATATTTGCAAGATCTGCAGACAAAACAAAACTGTGCAAAACAAACTGTGGCTTATGATGAGCTGACAACTTAAAACATAAATAAGCTTCACAGTGTTAGTGTATGCATGTGTGTGTAATCCAGATGAACTGAATATTGTTTGTTTGCCACTAGTCCAATTGTTTGCCACAAGACAAAAACAAAACAGACAATTTTGCCACATAATAAACACAACGGTTTCATTACACATTAAAAATATTCTATTCACAGGATAACACACACCACCTACCGTATCTGATGTCATATGCAGATCAGATTGTTGGAAGTTTCACTTAAATCATCCACACAGTAACAAATCAAGTCATTCTTAAATGTATATATTCAAAACAGTTGATATAGCCTACCATGTAGTATGTTTGCAATACCTGAAACAAAAAATAATGCTATTTTCTAAAGATGGCTTGAACAAAGTTTTAATAAAGCAACTGATAAAAATTGATGAAAAAAGATCCAAACTACATGCAATAAAATATGCACTAAGTATAACTCCATTTTGAAACACTAGCTTGATTAATTAGTGTGTTAAGACTGCATTAGCTCTACAAATGATGTGTAATCAAACAAGCGCCGTCAGCAGAAATGAATAAAACACAATATAAGCCTCACGCACATGTGAATGGCAACTATACAAACAAGCATATGGCAGAAAACTTATAACGTAAGAACAGAGATTTTTTTCCATGATTTAGAAGTGTTGATTCATCAGCTAAGTTTTCAATATCTTGCTTTGATATTCAGTCAATGCACCAATTATGATTTGCACTGGAAAAAATAGCTTGGCTGTAATAGACAGAAATGAATTCACATGCTATATAACAAAAGAAAAACTTATAAGAAACAAACTTTCTTGTATCAGCACTGAATATAAGCATCACCTACAAACGCCCAACGTCAGACATAGTTGTGAGTAAAGTACTACATTTGAAAGAACTATTATTAGTGAGAACACAAACAACATCAAATCCAAGGAAAAACACATAGATACGTAATTTGTTGTCACATCAAAACTCAATAATCTACAATTTGTAACTGTGCATAAACAACTACTTTTCAGGAACTAAAAACCTTACAATCCATTTCATGCCAAAATACTAATCACAGTTGTCTGCATTCTGACACAACAAACAGATATATACAACTTTCTTCATGCAACAAATGAAAATCGAATTTGAGTTGCTCGTCTGCATTTATGACAAGTTGTTTCTCCATGTTTTTTTGCAAATGGGCATTTGAGCAATAGCAGTCAAGGAAAACTGCAGCACTGTTTGACATGGTCAATGGTTTACTGTTCCATCAATGCCATTTTAATTACTCTGATGATTATACCCACATGAACTTACCATGCTTTTTAATGACATGCCTCCTTGTGTATAGTTTGTGGTACATACACTAGCAAATAAGTTGACAATCGTGATGGGCCAAGAAGTATCATGAACATATTTCATAATTTAACGATTATTATTCAGTTATGAGCAAGTGATGCTTGGTAAGCAAAAAGTTTCTGCATTTAAACTAATGGACATACCAGACCTTGATGGCCAGTAGCAGGTGTTGTTGACAGCTACCTACTACTGCCCATCAAGTCATTGTATTCCTGCTCAGATGTTTGTGTCTATGCAAACATTATATGAGCCAGTTCTTTCAATCCACTTCTAGACCGCACTAGATCTCAGGGCAGGTATTGAGTAGCAATTTGAATGACCCTAAGTTAAATCACAACCATTCACTGTGGATGTGTGGATTTTGAACTCTGACAAGTGCTATCACTATTTCTCTTGATAATCTGTATGAATTGGATAGACATTAACAGCTTAGTCAATGAGGGTGTCACTGTGGAAGTTGCAGAATCAGCCATTTAGTCTGTGGATGATTTGGTATGGCTTGTATCTCCTGCACAAAGTCTTCAACATGCACTTCATCAGATGACAGCTGCATGCAACTAAGCAGGAATGAAAATTAGCACAAAAAGGACAGGGGTAATATGTCTCTCCAGAAACCCAAGCCTGTGTGTCTTGCAAATAAGTGGCAATACACTGCAACAAGTCAAGCAGTTAACGGACAGTGACAGAAGGTTGATACACAGATTGGTCAAGCAAACACAATTCTATGTGAGCTTTGTTGCTGTGTGATCATAAAATGGGAGCTTACAAGGACTACAAAGCTATTAGTTTTCAAATTGGTCTTTGTTCTGATCCTCACCTATGGTCATGAGTCTTGGGTATGACTGAAAAAGTACTATCTCAAGTGCAAGTTGTATATAGAGATTGACCGATATATTGGCTAGGATATATTAGCCCTAGCTGATATATGGGGCTGATATTTGGGTTTTACCAATATATCGGTATTGGCCAAAACGTAATCGTCCTTAGTAGGTGTTAACAAAACGCTGTTATATTCCTCACGCATGCAGACAACTTGCACAAGAAAGCACAACGAACTAAGTCAAGACCGTTATCTTGCAGCAATGCAAGCAGGTACGTTTTCATAAAAAAGCACACAAGATGAACCATGGAACACACATCAGCTGTCGCAGCCAAAACAAAAGCATACTCATTAATCAGATTAACTACGTATCATAACAAAATATTGAAATTGCTGCAATTTGAAAAATTTTAGCTCATAAGTCCTGATTTGTAAAGTTTTTCAAAAAAGGTAAGGCATAGAATACATTATATTTTTGATAGTGAAGCAGAAAACACAATTTAAAAATTCTGGAAATATTGGTTATCTGTATCGGCTATCAGTCCACCAATGGCTGAAAAATTGATGAAAATATTGGAGAGATTTACTGTCTTACTTTATTACAATCACAGGGATACATGCGCCAATTCCAATCATTCTATGTGCCAAATTTGGCGCATGCAGATTGGCCACCCCTGGTCTAATCACTGAGCCATACAGAGATTTTTTTAATGTGGTAAAGGACTTATGATGCAAAGGTAAGCACAAACATCATCCACAATATGTTGTTATGAAAAGTGATAGCACTAAGCATAGCCTCTCCTTTTCAGGTGGAGTGATTGCTGCATGTCTGTGTCAGGCCTCTTCTACACAAATGTTCCACAGCAATGCCGTGCTCTGATACTAACTTATCACTTCCTGCACATGTCAACTCAAAATCCTGAGAATCTGGAAAGTCAGATAGCCGTTGGGAGCTATCACCCTACATCTCTGATGGGTATGTCCCCTTCAAAATTCTCAAGAGACTCATCTACACTTGTGTCAAACCAATCATCAACCTATTGATCCTTCAGGAACAGGCAGGCTTTTGACATGGGAGGTCGACTGCAGGCCAGGTTACCCTGCTGACACAGGACATTGAGGATTGCTTTTCAACTAAGAAGGCTGGAGCTGAGTTTGTTATCTCACAGCAGCCTATGACACTGTGTGGCATCGCAGGTTCACCTGCAAGCTGCTGCAATTATTACCTGACATCAGTGTTCCCTCTACGGTGCGCAACTGTGCAGTACCACCTGACAATTTGCGCAGTGCTATCTCATTCTAGCGCACTTCCAACATTCTAAATTTAATGCGGTGTATATATATCGCATAGTCCTTTTAATGTTGGGAACGCTTCACTCTTTGTGTCTGCATGGTTGCACAGTTGCATGCGCTTCGTGCGCAACAAAACAAGTCTAGAATTTTCTTAGAGGGAACACTGCCTGACATACACATGATCTGCATGATCATGGAGATGGTTAGTAATTGCAGCTTCACCCTCACCACCAGAAATGGCAAACGGAGCAGGTTATAATGCCACAGGGATCTGTCCTGTCACCCCTTCTCTTCAACATCTACATCTCTGACCTGCCAAACACCAATCTAGCAATCATGCATGCTGATGTAGACTGACAGGTAGTGGAAAGACATGGCAACCATAGGTGAAAACCTCCACACCTGGAAGCAAAATCTCAGCATTACAAAAACGATGTCAGCAACCTTCCACCTGAACAACAAGGAAGCTAAACGTGGGCTAAAAGTCAACTACAACAACAAAATCCTGCCCTTCTGTTCCAAACCCAAATACCTTGGAGTAACACTGGACAGGTCACTCACATACTGCTGACACCTTGAGTCACTTTGTAAGAAGCTTACATCACGCGTTGCACTTTTGAGGCAGTTTGTTNGCTCTGGTTAGGGTGGTTCAGCAACAACATTGCAAACAGCCACCCTAGCCCTACATTCAACTAGAGATAGAACGATATATCAACACTAGGCTGATATATGGGTTTCACCGATATATCATTTATAGGCCAAAACCGCTGATTTTATCAGCCTCCGTAGGTGTTAACAAAATGCTGTTATATTCCTCATGCATGCAGACAACTTGTGCAAGAAAGCACAATGAACCAAGTCAAGACAGTTATCTTGCAGCAACGCTAGCCGGTGCATTTTCATAAACAAGCAGACAAGAAGAACCATGAAGCATGCATCGGCCATCGTAGCCCAAACAAAAGCATAATCATTAATCAGCTTAATTAAAAATCATAGCAAAATATTGAAATTTCTGCAATTGGAAAAATTTTAGCTCACAAATCTTGATTTTTGAGCTTTTAAAGAAAAGTTAAGGCATAGAAGATATATTTTTGAAAATGAAGCAGAAAACAAGATTTACAATCTTTGGAAATATTGGTCATCGGTATCAGTCCATGAATGGCTGATATATCGGTATCGGCCTCAAAAAAGTCATATCAGGCAATATCTACATTCAACCAGAGAACTATGCTTCTGACTACTGCCGCAGTGCTCACACATCTGCCTAATTGACACAACCATCAACGACGCCTTGTAAATTGTGACTAGATGCTTGCGTCCTACACCACTGAACAACCTTCCTATCCTCACAGGCATCCAACCTCCTGAGCTTCACCACAGGGTCATTCCATGCCAAACGAACCAAAAAAATGGAAAAGTGAAACCACCATCTGAGATTTTCCTCAAATTTAATAAGCAGATAAAACTTTTCATGCTAATTCCAACAAATAAATTTTTTTGAAATTGGTTCAAGTTTTGCCAAGTTATGGACCATACAAAATCACTACTTTTTGTGGTCAATGAAGTGTGACGACTAGCAAGAAAATTATCAACTAACTTCAAAACTAAATCATTCCCAATGAAATCATTTAATTGTAAAAACTTGAAACAAAGTTGTCTCAAGTACCTTATCTTTAGTTGTGAAGAAAAATTCCAAAAAATCCATGCGCTTACCCTAATTTTGTGGTTAAGAAAATGGTTAGTTATCAAAATCACTCATGCATGACATAATGAAAATAACTTGATGAGCACACATGCTAATTGGCATGTACAATACATCATCTCAAAGCTCTCATTGAGGAAATTTTAGTCTCGCAATATCCTCACTGCTTATTTTGTATCTTTTGAATAAACAACTCACAAAGTTTATGCATAAGATTTCAATGCAGTTACACTTTAAGTACTTCGGGTTAGTATTGTTGCGATCAGAAAGGCTGAGCAGCAAGCGTGCAAAGCTTCACACTGTGGCAGTAAGCAACAATAGAGATCAAACACCACAATTACTCAATTATTGCTTGTTCGTGCCACATATATGGGTGTTATTCTTCATGCACATCCTGTTCTTGGTGAATCGCACATTGAACACAATGCCAACTAAGAACATCCCCTCCTTTTCACAACAAACCGCACATTCTTTTTGTGAAGGTTGCACCTAGCATGACCTTCACATCCTGGTCACAGCACCACTTTGTTGTGATCGGAAAGCCCAAGTGGCAAGTGCGTAAAGCTTCACACTGTGGTACTAAGCAACAATAGAGATCACACACCACGATCACGATTATTGCTTGTACGTGCTGCACATATATGGGTGTTATTTTTTGCGCATACCTAATCCATGGTAAATCACACATTCAATGCAACGCCAAACAACAGTATTCACAAGTAACATAAATGCTGTTTTACTTATACTCATTATAGAACCAAGCTATGCAAGTTTCAACAATACACCTAGGTAGGGGGCCCGGCATCAGTCTTTGTAACCCCAGGTAAAATTTCCCTCAAAGGCCCTGTAGCCACATGACAGTAGCCCGGAGGTTTACAAAGGACCAGGTGGCATGACTACATCTGTGGCCTAACTAGGTCCTGTCCTGCATGGAGCCATAAACTATCAGCAGTTCTTGAAAATTGGGAGGTATATTGAGTCCTCCTAAGGCTACTGACCCCACAACTTCTCCAGTGAAAAAGCAGGTATGAAAATGAATGAATAAATTGAACATTATAAGTGTCAGAGACAACCCATGCAGTTAAACAGAGCGTAACAGTTCATGAAAGATTAAGGAAGGCCGAGAGTTTCAATGTATTCTGAATCTAGAAAGTTTGTTACACTTGTCTCTGGCACTCGTCATCACCCATGTGTGTTATCTCCAGAGCAAAAGTACCTTGGTTAAGCCGCTACCTAACTCAGGTTTTCTTAGCAGTGGCAGGTTTATGAGGCTCTAGGAAAGTCAGCCTTTAAGCTTCACAAATTTTAGTACTACCAAGTAACTAGCCACAGTTCGTCTTTCTTTACTTGTTTTAAGTGCCAACATTTCGCCTATAAGGTTTGTCTTAAGGTATACATTTACATGACTGATGATGCATTGAAAAATATGAAACGAGTTTCCCTGTTAATAAACTGTGATTGATTTACTTGCCACCATCTTTGTGGCTTATAACTATGAAAAATAGATACACTTGCCAGTTTTAATCACTGCAGAAAGATGAAAGCAGAAAACAGGCAGATTCCTCAGAAGCTTGCTGCCAGTCTAAAGCTTTATTTGTTGAATTGAACATATTAACACCTTTACTGTGGATTTACCTGTAAACCTTATATTTTACAAGTGGATTTACCTGTAAACCTTATATTTTCACGCCACTTTGCAACTCCATAACTTGTTATTCGATTGTACTAGAGTGTTCAAACCCTCCAAAGACTCGGTGAGTCTTCTAGTTTCCTATGAAAAATTTAGTTTTGGGTTTCCAGGGTTTCCAGTTTTTTTGTTAGTTTTGGGTTTCCAGTTTTTTCGTCAGCCTTCTAAAGTTTCTGGTTCAAACGTTATGGCCAAAAAAACTAAATTTGGGTATAAATACCTAAAAACCTTTATTTACAAGTGCAAGTAAATATATTGCAATTTATTTCACAGGGAAACTAGTTTTGTGTATTTAAAACATCTTCAGTCCTGCAGGCAGTAAGAAAACTTACTAGCAAAATGTTGATATTCTTGATAACATGAAATCTCTCTCGCCTTATTTATTTGGAGAATACAAAAACATCTTGCTTTCTTAACAATATTTCTATCGATTTTAGTTTCATATGATTGTCACTTTTCTGTAATATTGTCTTGAGTGCCCTCTTCCATCTTTTACCTAGCGTCCCACTCCCCACTACATAGGCATGCTATTCACCTTATATTTTTGGTGTTGTTGTTTTGTTTACTCATTGTATTTGATGTTGATTTGATGCATTTTGTTAATATTCTTTTATTACATGTGAAACATCTTCAATTAAAATTTGATTTGTGTTAGCAACAGGGCTAGCTGACTAGTTGACCCATATGGTTTTTCGCCAATCCTTTGTGATTCAACTTCAGTTCGCATCAATTTGCTAAACCTTTAGTTTTTGTTTTATATTTTCGTCAGCATGCAAATTTTAATTTCTGCATTTTGATGTCCTTTCTCCTCATGTCGTATTTGTGTTATTTTGTGATTTGAGTCACAAAAAATCATGAATAAATCATTACCACCACCACTGCAAAAACAAGAAGTGCTTTTTCAAGGGCTAAAAAAGTGTATCCAGCTTTTGCCACCTACAGGACTAAAAAATCACGTTGTATCACAAATAAGGTTGAGTTCATGATAGGAGCAGCACCCTGATGAACCTGGTCAAGCAGAAAATTTCTATTCCTGCTGTGCGAAAGGTCATTGCTTTGATTCTCACCATGTTTGGTTCGTTTGGCTTTGCTAGCAAGGATGCCACTTTTGATGTTATAATGTCAGATTTTATGTTTCCACAATCTTTTTTGGAAGCGCTTTTCATGTAGTTTGTTAAACAGTTTCCAAGACCAGAAACCGGTTATAGTTTGGACTTACGGTTAGGTCTAGGGTCTGGGAATGAGGTCAGAAATTTTGCTTGATACGTTTTTTAGTCCTTCAAAAGCGAAAACCAGACACGGTCATTTAGACACTGCCAAATAAGAATCCAGACCTGCAAGTGTAATTATAATCCTGTTTCTCTTGCAAGAGATATCCACAAACTATCTACACATTACATTTTATTCTACATTTTATTACTCATGCTACCACTGATAACCGTTTTCGCTTTAAGCCACACCATGGCACTGATATGTATTTCTGCTCAAACATACAAAGGCACCCTAGTATTTGCAATGTTTTTGGGTGCATCTAAAGCATTTGATGAAACTAAACTAATACAAAAAACTAACAGTTCACAAAACTAATTAAGCACAATGTACCTACATGCATAATCATGTTGGGGAGTTAATATAGAAACAAGACCATGCAGGTGATACACTTGTTTCTAAGTCTCCTTTATGACAACATGGTAAAGCAAGAAGAGTTTTAAGTTATGTGTATTTAGTGTTTACCTTGATGGACTGTCACTTCAATTGGGTTAAACAAAGTGAGTGGGATACACTATGGAAAACAAATGGTTAGGAATCATGTCTTGTTTGCTGATGATATATTTATTCATTCATTCGTGTTTATTTCTGGAAAGTAGTCCAACACTGAAAACACCACATATAGTCAGCACAGTTATATCATACACAACAACATAGAACTTATTTCAAATAAAACAAAGCTAAGTCACTCCACAGACATTGAAAAAACAGGTGTTTTTCTAGTTAGGTACCTTTATATCAACTATGTCCAATCAAAATGCCTCGCTAAGCCAAATATTATGCCACTAACTATCTTTGTGAGGGTCACATACTGAATTATTCATTTTAATTATAAAAAACTGAAGTTTCGGCTAAAGCTAGTGAGAGCATTTGAATACCAACTGCAATGATAACGACTGTATGGTACTTTTAAGGTAGTGTCTAAACAATCGTACCCTGTTTTCGCCTTAGAAAGGCTAAAAACAATCGTATCCTGTTTTTGCCTTAGAAAGGCTAAAAAACATATCTCGTAAGTGAATTAGAGACTTTCACACTAGTGTCAATGTGGTTGAGCAGTAAATAATTAGTGCTGTTGCGCAAAGGGTTCCTGTTTCAAGTCACATCTTGGTTGTATTGGTTTATTTTGATAATGCACATGACAGTTTAGATTGGGGGTGACGAACATGCGGCCCACAAAATAATTTCGTACAGCCCGTGAAGCATTCAGGCAAGGCCAGCAGTTATTACTTTCATTTGTTGTTTGTTTCTGTTTATGAAAAATTTTTTTCGTTTTTAACAGGTTTCATAGTATGACTAAAAAGTTGTACAGTCCACTTACTCAGCGGTAACTGACAAAGTGGCCCACGATAGCAAATAGGTTCATCACCTCTGGTTTAGATGTTTTCACACAAGATTGTATGTTGAAAGTTTAGGACCCACTATTGTTGTACGTTCTTAAAAACTTTTCAAAAGCAGACATGGGTTTAGGTTTAGAGTTTTGGATTAAGGTTAGGGTTATATAATTTGGGGTAGGGTTTGTGTTTAAGGTTAGGGTTAAGTTTTGAGGTTTAAGGTTAGGGTTTAGGGTTATAAAAAAATTAATAGCCACTTTATCTTTTACTCTGAGAAGCAACTGACATACAAGAAGTTGTCACATATTTTGCAGAGGTCAGCAATTTCACTTGATACGTTTTTTTAGTCTTTCCAAGGAGAAAATCGGATATGGTCATTTAGACACTGTTTACTTTTAATCACTCTCAAACTGGGATGCCAAAGGCAAGTTTATTGCTAATGGAACAATGAGGGCACAGTTAGAAATCAGTTTAGTACAGAGGAATGCATGAGTAAAAATCAAAAAACTAGAAATTAGCTTTGACACCAAGGTGTCAGTGAACATGTGGAAATCTACCAGTGTATAGTACATGATGATGATGAACAGGCTCTAACCATAGACTATTGTACATCGAAAATGTTGATTTTTAGTTTATCAAAATAAAGGCAGGCTGTGATTGTATTACGCATACACAATAACGATAAGGTACTGAGCCGCACAAAACCTTCAACAGAACTGCATGCGGCTTGTAGGTGGACATAGCTGCTCTATATCCAAAAAATGATGTTGATAGCAAAATGATGTTCTATTTAAATGGGTCGTTCTTTCTATAAGTTTCATTCTTTGTAATGCTATTTTTAGATTCGTTGCTCAACTGAAATTTGACCCATAAATCCATATGTTCGTTTCACCGCAGTATGAGTGTCCTGCAACACCTTTTAAGTATATCTTGTGCCTGTTGTATCAGTGTATGTTGCTGAACTTGAATTCATTTTTACTGCGAGAAGACATAATTTTTCTTCTTAATAGGTCTTAACAACCTACAGGACTGATTGTTTGTGTTGTGTCTGCAGAAGTCAAACATCTTGGTGTGCTTCTACATTCTTCACTTAATGATAACAATGACATTCAGAAGCCAATCTATTTCTTCTTGGCAACAAGCAAGCTCAAAAGGCACCTTTGCTCAACAGCACTAAATTTTTCTTATGCAACAACACAGGCATCCAAAAAGCCAGATAGCAGTTTTAAGACATATACACATAAAACAATCATATAAAGCTGAACGATGGTGTCATTGCCATGACGTCATTGACATTACACCAGTTATTTATATCTGTGAAATAAGTGGCTAGTTCACAAAAGTCATAACTTTTTGTGGTGAAACCATACCTTGTAACTAAATACTTCTCTCATTTACTAAACATATTTTGTATACCTAACACTTTTTGGAATAATTTATGCTATTAATATTACTGTAATCTGTCCATACCCTTGTTTCTTCAACTTCATTTGTTGACGCCATGCATCTGGTTAGAAACAACTCATCTATGAAACTCACCTCACTATGATCCATGGGTAGCTTTATATTTATTCACAATTTATATGTATAAACATTTTTTATGGATATATATATTTTACAAGTAATAACCCAAAGATAGCATACACGACCCATTAACATTAAGTTAGTAATAATGTAGAAACCAAAACAGAAAGAGTCACACCCTGTGCACATGTACAGAGTAAAATAAAATAATTTAAAAAAAAACAAAAAAAAACATAACAGACATCAACATAACACAGATGATGGTGGAGAAGCAATGGGTGAAGAGTTGATACATGTACACATGAACAGATGAACAGATGAAGCAAGCACACAGGTGAAGCAAGCAGCAGTGAGGGTTATGAGGCAGAGAACAATGCATTTTAACATAATTCATTACAAAAACAAGTAGCAAGGGCAGAAAACAATGTTTATACATACAAGTCGTGAAGAGATATAAATTTACCCACAGACCATAGTGGGGTGGATTGCATGGACAAGTTGTTCCCATACAGATGCATGGTGACACCAAATGAAGTTGAAGAGACAGGTATGGACAGGTTACAGTGGTCAGCAAACATAATTGCAATAAGAGTCAGCTACTTCATGTAAGTAAGGGAAGTATTTAGTTCTCAGGTAGTTTCACAAAAAATATGTATACACATTGTTTTCTGCCCTTGCTTCTTGTTTTTATAATTAAATGTTATGTTAAAATGCATTGCTCTCTGCCTCATGACCCTTATTGCTGCTCGCTTCCTTTCATCTGTGTGCTTGCTTTACCTGCTCATCTGTACATACCTTAACTCTTCACCCATTGCTTGCCTACCATCATCTGTGATATGTTTGATGTCTATTGTGTGTGCTTGTATACATATACACATAAAACATGTATAACCAAACACAAAATACATTGCAGATAGATTTTACCAAGGTGAAGTGAAACTCATTATAAAGACCTCATACATAGTCATGTTACCAACCATGAAATATGAGCAAGAATATGTGATATAAGCACAACATTTCAGCACAAAAACAAGTAGCAAGGGCAGAAAACAATTTGTTTAAAATAAATACAAAATACACATCAACGTAACACAGATGGTGATGGGCAAGCAATGGGTGAAAAGTTGAGGCATGTACAGATGGCATCGGGAAGTAGATGCAAGCACATATATGTGAAGGACGCAAATAGCAATACGGGTCATGAGGCAAAGAGTACTAATGCAATTAGAAATGTATCATTTCAATACAACAAGTAACAAGGGAAAAAAACAGTGTTCATAATCATACATATAAATCATGAAGAAATATAAATTTACCCACGGACCATAATGGGGAGAGTTCCATGGATGAGTTATTTCCAACCAGATGCATGGTGTCACCAAATGATGTTGAAGGGACAAGGGTATGGACAGATTACAGCAATATTAGCAGTAAACATTAGTGCAATTAAGTGTTGTAAAGTAGGCCTACATGAAAAACAAATATGTCATGTTTAGTAAATGAGAGAAATGTTGAGTTCTAAGGTAGAGTTTCACAAAAAAGCACAACTTATGTGAACTACCCACTTATTTCACAGATATAACTGATGTTATGTCAATGACACCATCGTCCAGCTTTATTATGATTGTGGCCTATGCCACAGCACTAAAAATACTTTGATAGTGTCTATTTTACCAGCGATATTCTGGCGGCAACAGATCAGCTGAAGCAATTGCACCGCCAGGCGAAGATTTGGTCTCGTGGCATGACGCAATACTAAAAGGTCATTTTGTCAAGAAAACGTCGTCCTGCTCATGGTGTAATGGTTACGGTTATGTTATGGCTGCTAATGCTAATGGTTTTCGGTTCGACTCTCACATTGCCGACTTTCATTTTTTTTTTGCTTTTTTTCAGGCTCCGCTAAGGTGTTACGTTTAGGGGTTAGTGTTGTTGTTACGTTAGGGTTAGGTTTGGATTAGGGTTAAGATTAGCTTAGTGTTAGATTAGGCTTAGGTTAGGGTTAGGGCTAAGGTTAGGTTGTAGGATGATCTTTTAGTTACATTTACTTCGTTTCTACCAAGCCTTTTGCTGCTGCCATCTTGGCGGCAAGACACTGCCAAACTTTGTATTATGGCATTGGCATGATTGCATGCCTGCCAACTCAGAATGGCTGATTTATTTCTCTGTATTCTGAGCAGTTAAGAATAGTGCGGCATCCAATTGTCAAACGCAGAAGCATTATCATTTGGTCAGTTTAAACGGAATTCAAATCAGTTTAGAGGCAAGATCAGAAACCTTGAACCATCACGAAGACACGAATCCAATCATTATGCCTGACATATTTTGAAGTTGGTCACGTGAATGAAACAGATTGCACCTTCAGGACGCACGTGACAACAACACGGAGTTAACAGCTGATCGTTCAGCGCACGGATTACCTTAGTTCCATTTCAGATTTCCAATTTTCATAGCACGTAATCATAATCAGCACCCAGGAGTAATGGCTTGACTGGAGTCAGTGACTCGACTTGAGTCACGGATTTTAGTGACTCGAGTCCAGTCATGTTTTATACCAAATGACTCGACTCGAGTCACATTGAATGGCTCAGGACTCAAGCTCAGTCATTTTCACAAAACCTACAAACGTCTATTGACATTTAACGAACACCATAAGTTGGCACAGAAATAAATGTTCTTTTTGTTTCAGTGATGCACAATGATTATTGGCCAAACTTTTCTGTTGTGACCAACTAACCGTGTCTCCTAAGTCCGATTATTGATACGTTTGCGTTTTAGAATCAGGTGATCCACCTGACACTAAAGTAGGGCTGGGACTTTGCTTTTCACTGTAGAGATGGCATGGACCGCTAAAATGGCAGTTAACGGCAGGTTTTCATGGGACAGTTAAGCGCGCAAACACTTTTATTTTTTCTTCGGTGCTGCTAAAGTCCAATCACTTTTTGAAGCACGTAAGTCGATGTTGAGGAAATTTTTTTCAAGACGTCAGTTGTCATCATCATCGCCCTCTGGTGGAATTTTTGTCGGACTTTCATACTGTTTTTTTGAGCCTGTCAGTGAAGAGCGAACAACGCACAATGCATTGCTTGTATGCCGTGCAGAGGGGAGCATGGAGAGCAGAGATGATCGGATAGTGGTTTTTAACTATCCGATGCTATCCTGTTTTTGAAAAATGATATCCGTATCCGATCCGAATCCTGTTTTGGTTGAAATCATACTATCGGTATCCGAAAACTATCCGAAAGTGTATTATGATGCACAACATACGTTTTTGTGCTTTGTCTATTTTGCCTCATGAGGAAAAATAACTTCTGGAGTTATTTTGCCTTCAGCTGAACATGACTGGTTGAAGCAGTCACATGACAAGTTTGGATCGCACGTCCTGCTCAGTTGAACATGACATCTGTAATAGTTCAGTCCCACACACGGATGATGGTTGTCATGGTTTTAGGGCTGGCAAACAGTTAACAGCTTCTTATTTGCATTAAGTGAACTCTAGGCTAAACCCTAACTCTAAACACTGAACCCATCAACTTAAAAGTTGACCCTACATTTTGACCATAAGACCTGATCCTAAACCCTAACCAAAAACTCTTAAATCCCAACCAATTGTCTCTGCATATTGTATTTGTCACATGACCAGGGTTGTAGTGGGGTGGAAACGTGTAGGAACGATGTTCCCATTCATTTTTTCGGTGTGGGAAAGCGTTCCCAAGCCTTTTTGCACTAGCAACGGTACTTGAATATGTGAGATCTAAACGATTACATTAAAACATGGCTGCGATCTCTCAGATGTGCTAGCGACATGCAGAGTCGCACTGCTAGTCAAAAGTCTACAGTTAAACAAGAAGATCCAGTGTAGAAGTTATTGCAAGCATTGAGGCAAACGCTCACATTATTTGAACTATTTGGTGTAGCCTTCCTCTTTATTTGGTGTGGGAACGGCGTTTCCACATCTTTTTTTAGCACTACACTCTTTCGCATGACCACTTCAACCAATTGTGTTCAGATGAAGGCAAAATAATCCCAGCGCACGTTTTGCCTCATTAAGCAGAATAGACATTACGTGAATGCATTGTGCCTCTTTGGGCCCTGTCATGCTCATAAACAGAAAGTTTGACATATCTTGCAAGTTTGACATATTGTGTAACCTAAGTACTTTTGCAAGTCAGTTGCATTTAAAAGCAAACTGAATTTTTGCCACACAGTCCCGTAGCCACGGGGGTCTTTGATGGGCTTAGCCCCTCCGAAAAAAGCTCCAATCTCCCCGAAGTTAAATATGAAGCACTATAAAACAGTGATGTTTGTTCAAATTTCAGAATGTCAATCCCCAAAATGTTGGTTTGGAAACATGGAAATGACGTCAAATTGTGATGTCACAAACAGCACACACCAAATGCAAATTGTCGCTCGGCCTTTCCAATCACAACAAAGTGGTGTTTTGACCAGGATGTAAAGGTGGTGCCAGATGCAACCTTCACAAAAAGAACGTGCGATAGATGCGGTTCATTGCAAAAAGGAGGGAATGTTATTGCAACCTCTCAGTTGGTGTTGCGTTGAAAGTGCAATTCACCCCAAACACGATGTGCACAAAGAGCAACACACAAATGTATGTGACGCAAACAAGCAATAATAAAGTGATCTCTATTGTTTTTTGCTGCCACAGTGTGAAGCTTTGCCTACTTGCCGTTCGAGCTTTTTGATTGCAACACAAGAAATATACTACCTTGTCTTTCGCATGCCCAATACATGAAAATGATCAAAGATAAACATGTACTTGGATTTGAATTAAAATCTTGCGACATTTCAATATATTGATGGATTTGGATGTTATCATTTTTGCTTAAACTGATTTGGATTGGAATTGATGGTTTTTTCAACTTCTTCGCAACTTTCGGTTCAATTTTGGGACTGCAGGTTAACAGTGGATTGTAGCCACCGACATGCTGGGAGCCATTTGTTGTAGGCACGCTGTTACGTTGCCCTGAGCCAACCAAACAAAGAGTCGAACCGATGATCCTCTGCACAATAGCAACTGAGATTACGCATTTGACTAGGTTCACTGTTACGAATTCAACGTTATATATTGCGTATTCACTTCGCCATATGGATGGGCTCTGGCTGATGACAGGGGGAGGAATTTGGATTTAAACAAGATTCGGTTTTTGTATTTGCATTATATTTTGCAACATAGCTTTGGATTGGATTTGAATCTGAAAAACTTGAATCATTTTACTGGTATCTGGAAACGACTCAAAGTAACAGTGTGAGGCCCACTGCCACAATCAAGGGGGCCTTGGCCCCCCTGGTTTTTGAAATCATTAGCAAAAAAAGGTTGTTTTTTCAATTTCGAGGGTATGAAAACCAAATTTCACCACTTTTGGCCCCCCTGGAAAAAAACTTGGGAGAATCCCCTACAGGCCCCCCCTGGAAAAAATCTTTCCGACGCCCATGATTAA
>JGI24022J15233_10000205_pt1 | contig 29906 bp, 23 predicted proteins | sample Ectturendosymbi2_FD_15233 | JGI IMG/M metagenome (IMG submission 15233)
CATATGTCAACCAAACAAAGTTAAACGGGAAATTAAAAAAAAACTGGGGGCGCCAAACGGGGGGCTAAGCAAAAATCTGGGGGGGGATGGCCCACCCAGGCTCCCCCTTAGAATCACCACTGATTAAGAGCGAGTCACAAGAAATGGCATAAGCATTGTATGGATTTTGGTTGTCATGCTTAATAAAAGATGTCATCATTTAGGTTGTTATGAATTTTTCATTTGCTTGTTTATGAAATTTGTAACACCAATTTGGGAGAATCGAAATACCTGAAGAAATGTTGGCAGCACTTATGAATGCCAGGATTGCTGTATGTGCAGCCCTCATAATTTTCCTCGTTTGTGTGTAGATCAGGGTTCTCAAACTTTTTTTGCATTCGTCCCACTATCCATGAAATATGTAATTTCGCGATTCCTCATATATGCTGGTGTAATAATTCAATTGTACATTTAATACAATGGTTTTCAGTTCCCACTGGACCAAATCATTTTTGGGACCGGAGCCAAAAACTATTAGACGCTGGAGCCAAAAAGGTTTAGTTGCCTAGAGCTGAAGCCAGAGCCGGAGCCTGAAATTTGAGTTCTAATTCCACACCCTGCTCATGTCTGAAAAGAGCTTTTTTATTCGTTTACAAAACCAATGATATTGCAAAGTGCATTCTGATATGCGAAATATGTGACCAGCTGTCTTTATAAGTTAAAAAAAAACAAGGACACAGTTACAAAGACTGCAACAGCATCGAAAGCTTGCTGGTATTCAACTACAGTTTAAGTTGAATTACGACCAGTGTTGCCACTCTGTTATGAAGAAAAACCCCAGAATTTACCTTGAAAAAAAACAGAAAATGATAAAAAAACCCAGACATACAAAATGCTTAAAAAAATTAAAACCAAACTTGAAAAGCACGCTACCGGTACTTGCACATAAAAGTTAAGGTAATATGCATTATTTGCAACATATTTTTAACAAGTTCAAGTCTATTTTTAAACATACTGACAATCACACTTTACAAGTAGGCTAGCAGCAAACCAAATGTATGAAGTAACATCAAGAAAAGGGATGCCCTGTAAAAAGGTGGAGCTCCGTAAATAGCGGAGCTTGGTTGCAGAGGTTTGATGACATAACCGGAGTCGCTAAAACCGATATTTTGCGTTGAGCAATGAGAACTAAACGGTTGTAAAAATAATTTTATTGCAAAAGGTGATTTTACACTACGGTAAAGGAAGTTTACTCTGAAGTTTGATAATTTTTAGTTATCTGAGTATCACAACGGTTTGGGGACAAAAAATAGGTTTCAATAGTTGTGAAAGTATAAAATTTTTAAACATCGCAAACATCCATGCATTAGATGTTAGGGTGAAGCGCATATTTATTTGCAATAATAAAATATTTTTCTTTGCTTTTTTCCGTTTATTCCTTTTGCAACGCAACTTTTTTCCACTCCGGTTATGTCATCAAACCTCCGCTATTTACGGAGCTCCGCCTTTTACAGGGCACCTAAAAAAAGCTAGTTAGATCTTTTCTAAAAAAACGTTTAATGTTTTCTTTTACTTTCACTAAAACGCACAAATTGAAACAAGTACATGATACATTCAAGGTCTTATAGTTTTCTTTTCACTCTAACCATTGCATTCATTGCAATATTTTACTACTAATTTAACATTCAAAATTTTACATTCATATCACAATCAATGCGCCCGTAAAACAATGAAGATATTTTCAACTGCAGAATCTTCAAAACCAAAAAAGTCAATGCAAATTCATGCACAAGCAGCCCTTAACATACCAACGATAGATTAAAGTGCTGACCTATGCCCAGTTAGTGCTTAATCTGTAAACCATTTTGAGTTTCAAACAATTCGGTTGAGCTTAGCCCTACTTAGTCACATATGTACTGGCTACTGACTCTGCACATATTACGCCTGTGAAACTACTGTATTCTTGAATGGAAGATACAGTAATACAACATACATCTATAAAATTTGACCAGAGTGAAAAAAAACAGATTTTCAATAAAAACCCCAGAACCCCGATAAAACAGTAAAACTTGAGATCTAGTGAAAAAACCCTAGCAGTGGCAACACTGATTGCGACGCGTTCATACAACACGTTTGCTAAATCGAACGCAACGTAAGGCACGAAGCATGGTGATGGCGCATTCCATTCTTCATTTATAAACCGGTTTCACGCCGTGGCGCGTATCCTTTGAGTTTATCATGGCAAACATGAGGTAAGACTGTGGACAATCGCGATTGCGTTACGATATGAAAATAGTAAGAGTAGGTATTGTAATCGAAATATACACGTTTTTTGTAGTGTCGAAAGATTTCACTAGAAGAATAAGCGATCATAAGTGGATTTTTAAATCGCTTCTCCATTATTTTGCAGTCTGTCCGTGTTCTCGTTCATGTTGGTGTTTGGAGTTCTTGCATGTGGTAAGTAAAGGAATTTATATTCCTAGTGACGCAATGGTGAAGGTGCAATGTTTCAAATCAATAAGTTCAATTGTTGATGCTCATCACTACCCTGGCGTGAGGGTTCTTATACTTTTTAAAGGTGGAGTGGTTAGTGCATACTTCGATGAAGCTGATTTTACATCACAACGTTCGTCATTAACGCTATACGACAATTACCAAATTGGAGGTTCAGCCGAAAGCGATAGTTATTTTGAAGGTAATGCTTTTACCGTTATAAGTTCCCATTAGTGCCCGAACTACCGTCCATCCCTCGCATCTACGTTTCTTTTTAGGTACAGCATGTATTCTTCAGCAAGCTCTCAATGTCTTGTTTCTGATAGACGTGGGTTCAAACGTGATGCATGAAGATTTATCCCTCTATAAAGAGTTTATTTTAACGGTCACGAAAATGTTTGAAATCTCTGTCAATCACACGAGAGTAAGTCACACAAACGTTTAAAATCTCTTGTCACACTAGAGTAAATGAGTAAATCACTAAAGCAATCGACAAGAACAATGTTATTAACTTCATGGCTTCTGTTTTTTTTAAGGTTGGCATTTTAGTGTTTGGCTTGGGATATTCTAGGACTGGCTACGTTCTTCCGCTTTCCATGGGTACAAGTCACAAGGCTATTCAGAGCAGTCTTGCCCGTCTTCAAACCGGTAATGCGAATTCTGACTTCGCAGTGGCTCTGCAAGATGCTTTAACTGTCCTCTCGAAATCAGACAGTAGCCGTCCACAGGTAAGAGGAAATGTAACCGAATTGCAAACAACTGATCTGCCGAGCTTCAAATTTTTTCTTTGATTAGGTTATTCTCGCCATCACCGCGACCCCAACTGCAAACACAAGGAGCCTCAATTTTACACAAACCGTCTGGAACCGGGGAAAAAAACAACATCGCGTTCTTTTAGTGTCCACTGTCGGTCCGGCCTCTCGCAGCAAGCTCCTTGAGGACTTTGCCAACAACCGCGGGGTTTTCTCTGGTTTTTATCAAGCGAGTTCGGTATCAGATCTGCTTATTTCTGCAGATTTAACAAAAAACAGTCTTGCAGAAAGGTATGAATAGTCTTTGTGTAACGCGCCGTTTTCAAATGTACGGATGTTTTAACAATATGAATTCCAAGGTTCGGCTGTGACCCATGCGTGCCTAATCCCTGCGAACGGTTGGAGACGTGCCTGCCAGCTGGCAATGAACCAAACTGCACCTGCTTCGCCGGTTACCAAAGTGGTTTTTGTCGTGACACAGGTATATTGTTTTCTGTGACCTTTTGAAGTCGGACAGCATTGGGTTAATTTTTTTAACTTGTTTTCAGACCCTTGCTCGCGAAACCGTTGCAGCAGTGGAGAGGTGTGTCTGAGACAAGCTTTGGACTACCACTGCGAACCTTTATCTGGAGATATTCAGGGTTGCAAGAACTTTACTTGCCTCAACGGTGGATACTGCGCCCTAGTTGAAGGTAGTTTCGTAATGTAGATTTTTAAATCAATTATCACCCACACCTCAACGGCGTTGATTTGTAGGTGCACCTCATTGCGACTGTCCCTCTGGATATGTAGGTAAATCGTGTCAAGCTAAGTGTCCGAAATGCAGCCAAGACGAGTATTGCAAGTAAGTAACGTAACGAACAAGTGTTTCCTATCCTGTCATTTTTCGCCATCAACGAATATTCCAGGTTAGCAGAAAGCAACACAGCCGTGTGCCAGTGTCGCTGGAGCAATTCACCCCATTGTGCTATCTCCCTACGTTCATCCGTTGAAACATGCTCTTTGCTGAACTGTTTAAACGGAGGAGTTTGTCGAACCAGGCAGGATGGCTTTGCATTTTGCTACTGCAATCGCAGCTACACTGGTGTTGTGTGCGAGCGATCGCCCTGCCAAGACTACACATGCGAGTAAGCCTTTCCTGTTTCCATTCATTGTCGGTGTTTTATAGTTCCCAACCCAACGAGTATTACCTCCCGTTTCACATGCAGTAATGGAGGACTCTGCGTCGTTTCCAGTAGATACAAACCCTTCTGCTATTGCCATGAGCCGTTCAGTGGTCCTCACTGTGAAATCAATCAAACCTGCGATTCAACTTACTGCAAGTGAGGTACTTGTGTAATGATTTTACGGGTGAAGGCCGCCCATAACAGGCAGTGTTTGTTCAGAAATGGGGGCCAATGTGTCAAAGCTGTCAGCGGTGCTTTTCACTGTCAGTGTCCATTGCTCTACGAAGGTCAACGGTGTGAAATATCCCGATGTGAAGCTTATTTCAAGTAAGTTGGATACCTCACAAATTTGGCGAGCGCTTCGTGTTCAGAAAATCTGTTTTAAATGAGCTCGATGCTTGTGGTAAAAATAGTCTTGCTCAAACCAAGTCCTTTTCTCTCACGCAGTTGTGAACATGGTGGCGTATGTGCTCTTACCAACGGCCAACTTCCAGTAAGATGCATCTGTAGACCTGGTTATTCGGGTGTCACATGTGAAATGACGCCTTGTAACAACGGCAGCGTATATTGCCTGAATGGTGGTTATTGCCAGATTGACTTTAGCTATCAACCCTACTGCCGTTGCCTTTCCGACTTCCATGGTGAACGTTGCCAGTTTCTTTCACCATGTCTCAGTCAGCCTTGCGGTAATGGGGGAACATGCGTAGCACTCTCCGATGGGTACGTTGTGATCTCTTAAAGGTGTCTCTTTTTTCATATACTTGATTTAGTAACCACTGGATGGATTTTCGCAGGTCGTATCGATGTGATTGTCCTGAAGGACGTGGAGGTGTAACCTGCGAAAAGCAGAACTGTCGGTGCTTGAACGGCGGAACTTGCATAGAAAATCCAGTTCCCAAGTAAGCCTAGAAATGTTTTTTCTTCAAAAATACTGTACATATCACCTTCTTGTTCTTCAGCTTTGCATGGCAGTTTCGGCAGAAAGTGGACATTTGCTTGTGCCCTGTTGGTTATTACGGGTCCTTGTGCGAAATCAGTGTTTGTGAACCCAACCCGTGTGAAAACGGCGGGACTTGCTCCAAGCAAATCAATGCTGCATCGTGAGTATCTACAGTAATCTTGTTCTGAAACAATTTCACATTGCAATTACCCCATGCGCCTAATATTTGCAGGACAGAACAATACACGTGCACCTGTATTCCTCCATACGGTGGTCCAAACTGCGAAGGTTGCGCCAGATTTTTTTATAAATATGGTAATGGTAATGATATGAAATCTCAACGTTCCATACTTTTTGTTTCAGTAATTGTTGCCGACGTAGCATGCGCTTCTAACCCTTGTTCCAGCCCTTGCAAATGCTTACCATCATGTAAGCATTCTGAAGGTTTCGTTTGTGAGAGCCCTACCGGATTACTGGGAAAAACTTGCTCCATACGTGAGTGGATTATTCCTGATAAGCTCAGCGATTGATTGCACGAACTAAATTTATTTTTTTGCAGCCAAACCAGAATTATATTGCGATCGCAGCAGCATTCGAGCTAGTGTGGACGACAGGCTGTATTTAGAATTAAACGGCAATAATTCCACTGCTTATTTTTATATCGGTACCAGCGACTCCAAACCTACTCCCAGCTGCAAGGCTACTGGTATGTAGGAAGCCGTGATCTTTCGTTTTAACATTTGTTAGCTGTGATCTTTCGTTTAAAAAATGGTTACTTCTGCGCAGTAACCGGAAGCAAGATAATGGTACATCGGTTTTCGATCTCTTCTCCTTTTGATGATTGCCACCTTTCCGCTAGCACAGACGTATCCGGAAACACAATCATTGAAGGACAGATATGGTTGAACATTGGCGGAAGCTCCTTATACGACATGCCTGTGGCTGTTCTGCGTTTTCAGTGTACCTATTCTGTAAACTACAGGGTTACCACGTCAATTAGGCCCATTGTTGACGATATGCCACCAACTTTAAACAGTTCCTCAACGACAATGCTGGCTGGAAGTTACGATTTATGTAAAAGCCTGACGTGTTTCAACGAATGTCCGTCGCATCTGGTTGTGAAGCCCGGAGCATCGTATGCGGTCGGAGATTTTATAAACGTTGTTTTGAAGCCGAGAACAGCTATGCAGGTATGTTCGTTTTTATTAGGTGAGCTTTTCCTTATTCCTCCTAATTCAACTTCTCTCTTTAGATTCAGGCGTCCTCCACAAGCCCGTCCGTGGATACATTTTACATCTCGTGCCAAGCGTCTGTTTCCATATCTCCTGTTCTACACATCGTGCGCGATGGTTGTCCAACGAATGTCATAACCACGTTCATAGCGAGAGGTTCTTCCTCTTTGTGCGTTACCTTTCGGTTGCCACGCGTGAAGTCGTGCTCAGTTATTTACATTCACGCACAAGTCAGTTACTGCGCACTTGAACACCAGCAGTATTGTTCCGACATCGATCACAAACGATGCCCGGTCAACGGAGACCGGAACCGGCGATCAACTCTCGCATGGGGTGACATCTTCGGTCCGATTCATATTTTGCCAAGTCCCTACGAAGAAAAATTGGACTTTTATATAGAAGATTCTCCGCAAGGAGAATATGAAGGTAGGTAGTGAAATGCAACATGAGCGCACAGCAATGTTTTTCAGGTGCAACATAAAAGCGGACGGCAAATGTTTTACAGGTGCATCGACTCATGCGAGTACCTTAAACAACCCAAGTTATGTTCGTTCCGCTCTACTCGCCGTCTCTGCGATCGGTGTATTTCTCCTCGTGTTTATTTTCATTTATCTGATTTACAGTTCTTATTGTAAGAACGAACGTTGAGACATTTGTGAGTACGCATTTTGCAATTATCGTGATTGCGTTTTTTCCGCGTTTTACATTTAACAATAAACATTCAACGAAGGGCATGACTGTTATTGCCTCGATGCAAAACCGCTGAAGGCTTCACACGTCTCAATGCTGAACAAGCCCGTATATGTCAAAGGTTGTAACATCAACTTTTTCAATAACTACATGCACGTAACTTTGTCGCAGTTAAAGCGTACCCTCATAAATGACCACCTTTCACGAGAGCAGTGATTTTATTTCACATATTTTACAGTCGACGGAGGCAATTACACATATTTACGTTGAAGTCTGTTTTCACTCAGACATTCGACAACGAAGAGAATTGTAATACAAGCGCACACTGAATGCGGTTGGTAAAAAGCGCGGCAGTAGAAGCATGAGCAGGGTTGCTGGCGTTTCCCTCGGTCATCTGTCGGTGTTCTGACTGGTATCAGTTCGAGGTTTCTTGCTCCTGCAAACAAATCAATCGTATTTTCGTCAAAACCAGAAGAAAATCGAGGCGAGGACACCAGTCTGTTTAAGAGTCTAATCCGAGCAAACTGGCTGTTCTTATTACGCTACTTTCCAAGGTCAAGAAAAAGCAGCAACTTCCGAGTTGCAACGCCACCCAATGTAGTAAGGGCTGGCTGCTGGTAACTAATACTTTATACCTTTTTACAAAACTCCTCTATGTACAGTTGTTTGTACTTGCGTCTTCACTCCTTTCAGAGTGCCACACGAGTTGTCTGCGGCGGCTGCCCTTCCCGCATGCTTGCACCGTGGTCCGCGCGGATGCAATGAATGATGATGCACTAGTGGCGAGTCACAATGGCAGCACGGCGCGTGAACCGTTCCGTTGCACTCACCCGTGAACGCCGAGTACGAGGCTGAACAGGCCGCAAGTACTACCTATTTTGAAGTGTTCGATGTGACCGGGAATTGAACCCACGCATACTAGTTTTGGTGGCACGCGCTCAACCGACCGCACAGCTTAACCGGCTGAACAGCAACGAAATGCCTCCTTATCGTTGCGAAGGCGGTGACGTGGTCCACAGGCAGCACTTTGCCTTTTCCAATGCAAAACAATCTCTATTACTGCGCACATATATCGCCTGTAACCAGCTTTCGTGAGAAGTGTGACAAACTGGACGTTGCCTTTGGCTGCTTATCGTGACCAACATACATCTGCCATTTTCGTGGGGTGAAATTGGTCGCAATTTAGGGTTTACTGCTACGAAGGGAGTGGGCTTGCTTTCTTAATGCTTTAGTTCCTTCCCAAAACCCAAGCTGATGACAATGGGTCTGCCGTAAGTTGCTGCATTATATCTGCTGGTTTTCAATAGATATATGAATTCACAGCAAGATTAAATGTGCAGTAGAAAAATTATTATCCGTAAATAGGCTGTAACGTAGATTGCCATTCACAATAATTGTAACAACTTTTAATTCACCCAATGCAGTTTGAATAAACGCAAGCTCCCCACTGACACATTCAGATATTCGTTGATCGCATTTAAAATAGAATGCCGTTCAGACTTACTAGTAAGGAAGTACGATCCAGCTCCACAGACGCAGATGATTTTCTAATAGGCCACGCACTTTAGAATTCGAGTTTAATGAATAAATCTAAACGATAACTTTAAACCAGAGGCAAAGTGACTCCCAACGAATCGTCCCAACACGCTTTGACCGCAACCCACCCCAGATCGCTGCGCGTGCGACTGCTGGAGCGCTTTCTGTTGTGATGTTGTTGCTGCGGGACCTCGTCCTCTTCGTCTGATGACGAACTTGAAGAATCACTGGACGAGGACGACGAGTCGCTCGACGAATCGGACGCGATGCAGTCCGCAGTTGAAATGCCGTTTGACAGCTCTGCCACTTCGGGGCGTTCTTTGCGCAATATGCTGAGGGAAGAAACATACAGGGATGGGTGAGGTTTTAATAAAATCCATGGACACAGGCATGGGCGGCGGAAGGAGTGCAGTGGTGGCCTTGGCCCCCCTGGATTTTGAAAGTATTAGTAAGAAAAGGTTGTTTTCGTATTTTCGAGTGGGAAAAAAACGAATTTTACCACTTTTGCCCCCTCCCCTGGAAAAATTTTGGAAAAATACCCTCGTGCTTCCCCTGGAAAAAATCCTTCCGACGCCCATGGGCACAGGAAGAGGTGGTGGTGTGCTTTGCGACATGATGTTTGGCTTACAGCGTCCTAGCTGCAGCAAACAAATGAATACACGCAGGCATGCATGCACGGACGGGAACACCACGTTGGGCTGAACTGGCCGTTTGCCGCCAGGAGTTACCTGGTAGTACCGCAATATAAACCAGGATATGGAAAAAATATGGCCAGCAATTTGATCGCATATTTCGTTCAGAAACCTTTTTACGACAGTTACTTTGATCGTCATGTCTACAACACAAACATCTTCGGAGTTCAGGGCAGTGGCAATAGTTCGTACAAAGGACGATTTAAGAGTGTTTAAGCGACGAGCCACAGACACTGCGTAAGTGTCGCTCATTGGACTCAGAAAAGCTGGCAAGCAACACAAGGCGCCTTACCGGATCCACTTGTGCGACAATTTCGGTCTTCCTCTGACGGTTTTCGCCCACACAGTGGGAAAGTTGGTCACGGAAGCGAAGTTCTGCGTGACAGCGATGGTGGTTGTCAAGTTCAACACCAGATGCCACCAGCCTCCAGGAACAAACACTGTTTCACCTGAAAAAGTTCCGGTGCATTGAACCTTGGGTTAACATCTGTGCCACGACAAAACCATTACTGCCTTTCCGTATAGCATGGATGATGTTGCAACACGCAGATTTGAGGTGGTTGTTAATTCGACTCAGCCTCCGCAAATAGACAAAAACTATATATTCACGTCTATGTGTTTTTTCTAAATCAACGAGCAGCAGGTAACTGCTTCGCTCATTTGTGTTCGCTTACGAGGTTCTTGTCGTTTGGGATATTTATACTAAAGTTAGTCTTTGCTGAGGGTACGTACGTAGGGCGCTTTGTTGCTAAGTTTTCTTTGCAAAAGCACAGAAATAACGTAACTTGAGCAACGAAATCTTACCTGGCTTTTGCAGAATTTCAAGCGGCTTGAATTCAGCTGGCCAGTCCTTGCTCTGAGTTCGGGGGTAAATTAGGTGGAACCACGTGATCGCTTCGTCTTGTTGGAGGGGCGCTTCTTCGCGTTTGACCTGAAAACCGAAACAAAAAAGTATACCAAGAGACAAAAGCTACAGAGATGCTGACGAATCGCGATATTTGTAACGAGTGTTTTGTCAAATATATAAAGCCACGAAATTTCTTGAATTACTGACTTCTCGCAATCTTTGTCGCACAGGGTTTCAGCAAAACCACACGCAAAAATTATCCAAATACTTTCAATAGTTTCAGAAAAACGGTATTCCAATCAAAACTGAAAAAAATGAGTTTTCAGTTAGAACAATAAACAAAAGATGTGTCGAAGTTCGGGAGTTAAAATAAACTTCAGCAAAAAAGTTCCCTCCTTTTAAAATTACGGTATAATCGTTGTTTCAATGTAAGACGGGAAAACTGAAGCCGGAAATTATGCAAAAAAGTTAATAAAATTACGTATTTATGTGAAATTCGCACCTACTTACGTGATAAATAGCAAATTACAGTAGGCCTTCCCACATACCTCCTGCTCTTGAGCTGCCATCATAGATATTACTTATCAAAGAAAACGGCAGCTCCTAAGTGTAACTGGCAGGTCGTAAGCAGAATAATTTTAATTGTCAGTAGCAAAGTGGTTGCTTACAACAACTGCAATTACATCACAACTGAAGGGGAGCATCTGTTGCGTTCTTGTTGCAAATGTGCCAAAAGCTTCATTTCATGCAAAGACACAGTATTGGTCAAATGGGGTGCAAGATGTTGAGTAACATAACTCAACTTTTTAGCAGTTTCAAATGCTCAGTCTAACAGATATTAGTGGACGGGTCGATACATCACCCAAAGCTTTAAATAGATGCATCGACTTAAATATAGAATTAGAGAAAACAGATCTTCAGCTAAGAAACCGTTTCATGTGAAGGTAAATACTGCATATATATTATACTCGTGACTAGCCCGAACTACTAGCTACTATTACTGAAGATCGGTATTAAACTAATAACATGCTGCACATTTTACTGTGGAAACAAATTATGGCTAACCAGGATACACAAACTTTCTTATTAATAAAATTGTTCAAATTGCAACAGTTTGCAGACAAATAGTTCGTCTATCATATTTCAGATGTGTTTTATGCAAAGAAAAATCAATATTTCCTTTAATGAACTCCTTTCGGATTTGTGTTGAAATAAGAGTGTCATAAAACAAAACCACAATTTTATGAAGCTATTATACACGCAAAGTTAACCATAAGCATGATTTGACAAAGTTGGCATTAAATTCGGCACTATTTTGTAACCAGAAAATTTCAGATATTGCAGAAAAACGTGAATTTAAAGAAAACTCAATCAGCAACTGTCATTTTACCATATGTTATTTCTTATCAAAACATGCAATGGAAAAATGTTCTAACCTTGATCAGCTCTTTAGGAGTATTATTTGGAAAAAGGCACCAACGCTTGTATCCTCTAACCAGTGCATTCCATGCACTAGTGCCCAAAGGATCTATGTGAATACCTGTGCCAGACAGTTTGGGTCCCATCACAAACCAGCGATAAGGTGGCCTTCGTTTCTCACCAGCATAGCTGAAAAAGTCATGCATTTAAAAAAATTAGACACAGCCCAAGAGGTGCAGAGCAACAGCAACTATTACTTTTGCAATGTTTTATTTTCAACTTGAATGTCATACGTGATGAATATGATCAATAGCATAAAACAAGGGTGGGTAACCTCAACCCGCGTGCCAAATGCGGTCTGCGTGAACATTCAAGATGTCATTACTCAAGTTAGACCACAACATTGCGTCAAAACAAAACTCACTGACAAGACATTAAGTCAAAAGAAGTCTCACTCCTTGACATAGTTTTAGTTTGCAACGTAAAAAGCAACACTACTACCAGCTGCAGAATATTCTCATCATGCCATCCCTTATATTTCTAAATCTAAAACTTAAGTCCCCAAACTCGAAATTCTATTCTTATGACCACTATCTTTGCAACTGTGCATGGAATGCAGGCAAGAAACATTTTGAGGCGCCGGCACAAAAATGAAAACCAAACATGCTTTATTGTAATAACACACACTCTTAAGCAAATATAAGTCAATGTTCATTCATGGATATACGAGTGTATACATTTAATGGTAATAGTCACTGATTTGCTTCACTATAGCCCAAGTTTAGCAGATATGTATCCAGCTAAATGAGGATATAGGGGACTGGCAACATGATTCATTGCACTTACTTAGGTTCCAATATTAACTTCAAAGAAAGTGTAAAAGAGCCAAAATTATGCAATTCCCAGAATTCAGAATGGTGCATATTTTTAGCCCACTTTGAACAAATATATTTCACACCTTAAGATTTCTCGCAACAATTCCAATCTGACACCACAGTTACAGATGAGCAGAAGCAACAACCAACTGAGTGGTAAAGCATACAGCTTGCAAGTTGCCAGACTGGGTTTAACAACTAGTCAGGCTTTGCCAAAGACTTAAAAACTATATTGGCACCCTTTCAAGCCTCACACTAGGATTTAACATATGGGTGCAAGGAAAAGCTTTGTCAGCCAATGGCCATTGCTGCCAATGGCTTGCCATCATAGGCGTCGAGTTTGAAATTTTTGCGGGAGTGCGAAATCCATGACGTCAAAACCTGCGATTTTTAAGTCTTCTGTTCCATATATAACCGAAAAAGTTTTAATAAATACTAGAATATCTTAGCACTTGTCATAGCAAAAGGAACTGCTCAATCAAAAAATGAAAAATAAGCGGGAGTGCCGCACTCCACACCAGAATTGCGTTGAGTGCAGTACATGCGCGCACTTGGTGCCTATGCTTGCCATGCCTACAAAATTCATTACAAAGGTAGTTGCATGGCACAAAGCTAGTGGAGATGAGCACGCATCACATGGGATACCCTGAGGGAATGAAGCACATATAACCAATTTTTTGCAATTGGTCTTTCATGATTACAGGATGAAGTGCATGGCCCAAGACAAAGAATATGACTAAAATCAAAGCAGCATTCAGCAAAAATCATATAGTGAAACAGAAAATAATTATCTAGGAAAATAATCTGCAACTTCATCAGCTGCACTCCTACAGGCAACACAACTGACCTCCTCAATATATACTATTTTTTATACCCAGATTCACAATCTTAAAACAAATCTGGTCCAACATCATCACTTTCTAGAACACTCCATAAACTTGGTTTCAAATGCTAAATTGCAATATCGAATGTGCCATACACACCTGAACAAATCATCAGAAAAATATTTTGGAATAACATAATCTTCCAGCAGCTGTTTGCGCTTTGCATGCTCTCCATAATTGCTGTCGAAGATGTAGAGGGGGCTATCATCTTTAGTTGTCTTCAAGTAATCAATGTAATATTTCATCTTCATCTTCACAGAATAGCCATCGTTGTCTTCCCCACATTTGAACTTTTGGTTTCTGTACTTTTTCTTTAATCGTTCAAGGGTCCATTTATAGTTAGCTTGCCAGCCAATCTGTGAGTTCACCAGAACTACAGGTTTGGCAGGTTTTTCATATCTAGATGTGGAATAACAATATTAACATTAGCACTCCAAGTTAAGCAGAAACAATACCTACACTTTTTGTAGGTGTGTTTAACTGGACTTAGCAAAGCTTCAATTGCAATACCAAAAAGTACTGCAACAAGTTTCAAGAAACCAAGCAATATTTGCACTTACCTGAGGCCAAAAATCAGATTCGTATCTGTCTTATGCTGTTCTTGTTGTTTAGTATGCATAAGGGTGTATGATATACAAAATTTTTGTATTGTGACACCATTTGCAGACCTATTTAAGTTTTTCCTTTTGAGACAAAAACTGATGATTTACAAGAGAATTTAAATATGATACAAAGACTGCAGAGTAAACACAGATAATGAATATTTACTCAATACTAGTATATTCTGCGTACCTGAACATTCACCATGTTCAAATAACTTAAAGGACCCAAACATCTTGAAGCTGGCATTTTTAACTAAAATAACCATGCAAATTCATGGTCCAAAGCTTATCCTTATAGATGGATATAATGCCCCATTTTCCTATCTGCAGAGATGGAATGCACCCTATTTCAACATTAGACGAACTGAATGACTCTACAAAGCAGAAGGGTAATGCATAAAATATTAGAATGTTTCAAAAGGTCCTACCAAACAATCAGCAAAACTGTTGACAAAATGTAGCTCCAATACAATTAAATTACTCACAGAGGCTGAAAACTTTATTAAAAGTTAAGTTTTTGTTCACAATAAACCTTACTGGCCCTGAAATAATGAGGACATCATAACTTCAACTGCTTGATAAATTTATAAATGATTAATACTTGACCACATTTTACATCATGATATAGCTTTTGCTTGTTGAATGAAATAATTGCAAATTAAAAAAACATGGGATGTTACAGTACATGTTCTGTAGCAAAAATGTTCTTTGTCATGTACCACCAATTGAAAGCAGTGCAGGTATTGCGATATGCTTGAACAATGCTGCATTGAAAGCATTGCAAAAACAGTTTCTGCAGTGCAAGGATTCTGCATTGGAGGTTTACAAGAACTCAAACATTTAGTTGCACTCCCACTTAACTGCAGGAAAAACTGGTTAGAAACACAAGGCAAAATATGTGGATATTATACAACCAAAGCTTTTCATGGAACAGCTTTACCTTGAAGTGCAGAACACTAGTGGTGGCTTATTTCTGCTTGAAGCTTAACATTCAAGTCAGTGGTTGAGCATGAAATTTATTGTATTGAAGTAGCACAGTTAGGCTTAAATGTAGTTCAGACAAAACAGTCTTAAGTACACCCAATCATAAAATTTCACCTCATTAGTTTCAGTACTTATTTGGCAGGTGTAATAGCCATACAAGCCACACGTATATATGTATCTTCAAATAATCACAAAATGACTTTGAGTCAGAATATTCCTCAATTAGCACTTGTATGATAAAAGCAGTGGCTATTACAAAAACAGCATAGGCCAAATTTTAAACGCATGAACATGGTTTTTAGTGCGATAGAAATTTTTGTGACAATTAGCAGTAAATCTTCATGTAATGAAATTAATAATTGCTTATTAGCCACATGCTTAAAAGCTTTAGGTAAATGAACATATCTTGTCAACTGCATCAGTTTAGAGTTATTTTGAAGTTTTAGTAAGTGGAATTATGAACTTTTTAAATTTCATGTTAGAAACTGAATCCAATCAGAGCCGAATTAGAAGTTGGATATTGTTACAAGAAGTACTGCTCCTGGCACACAGTCTGTTCAACATCTTGCTCCAAGAAGTTATGGAAGACATGTTTAACACTTTCGCGTTCGGGTTAATTCAGGCAGTTCGCGCCAAAACACCTGGATCACAAACGGCTTTGCATGGATATTTCTCTCGTCCAGTAACCGCTACAGACCCGGTCAAAACTCAAAAGACTCAGCAAGTCTTGTACTTTGCACTCAAAAAAACTTTGGTTGAGGGGTACGGATTTGTTGTGAGTGACATCATAAGTGGAGGACTTCTAGGCTACCTTGGCCCACTTCACCTGGCCCTAGGCCCAAACTGTTAGATGATAGTATTTTGCTGAAGTTTTTATTGGAAACTGGGCTACAGACCACGTCTTTTGATACTTTGGATGACCTGCTGGGGTTTTGGGTGCAAAAGTTATGATCTAAAGTAATAAAAATATTTGACTAATTAGTTAATTAGATGATTAATTAATTTGTTTATTTTAGATCATAACTTTTGAATCAGAAACGCTAGAAAGTTGATCAAAGGCTCAAAAGACTCAGATTCAAGCCTAGTTTCCAACGAAAACTTCAGCGAAATACTTTGGCCTAGACGTTGGGCCCTAGGCCAAATAACATGAGCCAAAATGGCCAAAAAACTACTTCACTTATGATGTCACTCACAAAAAATCCACACCCCCAACCAAAAAAATGTTTTTCAAGTGCAGACTAGATCACTAGCTGATCTGTTTGAGGCCTTGAACAGCTCTCTAGCACAATCGGCGGAGGAGCTATGGCGATGGTAAGGCAACTGACAACTGCTGGATTTAGGCTGATTTCAAGGTATGAATATATCGTACCTCAGCTCTCAAAGTGTTGAATGTATGTCACATGCTGTAGTTGCACTGCTTTGTGGTTATTCAATCTTGTCTTATGAAAATGATTTATTAATGACATACAGTGCATGTATGGATAACATCCAATGCTGAATAGGTTCAGCACAGTGTTTCCCAACCTTTTTAAGCTTTTGGCACCCTACAGCAGAGAAATATAACTTGCGGCATCCAATGGCGAACCTATAGCAATTTTCTTTAAGGCTTCATGACATTTGGAAATAGCATTTTTAATGATATATTGAAAAGCGCATTACCGTATTTATTCGAGTATAAGTTGCACCTCCATATTTGACCTGATCGAACGGTACAAAATTTTTTAAACAACATTTATTCATCAAAATCAAGTAACAAAAACTTAAAAAGTCATCCAAGTCACTGTATTCACTGTCCTCAAATAGTTTATCCCAGTCCTCTTTTGGAACATCCTCATCAGCATCCCATGATGATGGCAAACTCTCTTCAACTTGATCACCTTCATCATCAGAGCTGTCATTCCATAACTGATCGTCCCCACTTCCATCCAGGTCATGCATGCACACACGAAGGTGCAAAGCGCTGTCTAGATACATGTCGCACCTCGTGTAGAAGTCGCACCTGACTTTTTGGGTGAATTTTTAGTACAAAAAATGCAACTTATACTCAAATAAATACAGTAGTTTGTGGCACCCCTGAGCATCGTAAATGGCACACCTGGTGCTGCAGCACCCCATTTGGGAACCTCTGGTTCAGCAACACAAAGCAATAATTTTGAGAATCATGTGTGCACATATTTTCTTCACCTGTTTGAACTATCACACTTACTTACATTGGACCTGTAATGACAACAGAAGCTGGATACCACAGGTACATGTGATTTGTGAAATCAATTAACATAATATTGAAGCAACAATAGGACAGGCTGCTTAGAGGACAGAGATATATGATATGCCAAGAAAAGCCAAACAACATTTTCACATGCCTGCCAGGGCTGGGTTCAAGTAAGTAATTACTTACTTGAAACTCTTTACTTGTAACTTGATTAAGTAATTTTTCCATTACTTGATATTTCAAGTAATTTTCTTTTGGAAAAGTTTAAGAGTTTAGAAGCCACATCTGCTGCTGTAAACACAATATTATACAAGACATGCACCATCACACATAAAATAAGCCATTGGGGCGAGTAGATATCTTGCCTGTGCAGAGCACTTGTGAATCACAATTGTTCGTGTTCATTGTCATCGTGAAGCGATTTGGAGCCAGAAGCTCATTCCAATGAATTGAATCGGAGTGAACATGTGCGAATTTGTCTGAGCAGTTCAGCAACAGCTAATAAGTCATTTTTGTTATTGCACAATGTCTGAGTCGAGCAATTGGAAAGAGCGTACTGGAAAGCGATCTGAAGTGTGGAAGTATATATTAGTTCAGGGATCACCAACGTGGTGCCCGCAGACACTAGGTCGCCTGCAAGGGCCATGTAGGTCTTCGCGGGCCTCTTCTAAAAATAACATTAGCATGATCAATGTCTTCACATTAACAAATATCAGTACTAAAATAATTGAAGGTAAATTGAGCAAAATTTTTATTTCAGATGTGTGTATCAAACTAGTAGCCCTTCGCATTAATCGGTACACAAGAAGTAGCTCGCAGTTTCAAAAAGGTAGGTGACCCCTGTATTAGTTAATGCTGGAATTGATTCTCTTGTAAAGTGCAAATATTGCATGTATGTCTACGTTGCAGTAAAAGAGAGGATAAGCACCAGGCGAATTGATGCAGTTTCCAGACTTGCTAGATACTTAGAATCCCTGGATTATTATGATGAGTTAGTGGAAACTTCATTATTGAATTATCATTTTTGACATTTTGATTTCTTGTAAGGTAAGATCCATAACAAGCCACAAAAAGCCTCAATGAAAGCAACCATTTTATCTTTACCCATGTAAAAAATTACATTGAAAATATGTTTAGTTTCAAAGTCTACAGCAAACCAGAACTTGATACCAAATTTATCCAGTTTGTTGGCCATATACTGTATGAATCAGCAATGAGCTTGTTGGAAAGAATTGTGCATCTTGCAGCTATTATGATAGTTGCCCCAGGTTTATAGCAAGACACACAGTTGTCTAATAAACCTATTCCACACATCTGACACTATTGCCAACTTGTCAGAATCCAAATGCGCAGACCTCCAATGACTACGGATGACGTTGAAATGGCTGAGGATGCTGAAACACAACCGATCCCCTAGTATCTGCAGAATCACTTCTAAAATTCTATGAGCCAGCAGTAAATTTTTTATTTATTTATTTAGCAACTATTTTGTGACAGGTGCTAACCTGATTAATGCCATCTTGTCATGTCACAGTGAGCTAATATGAGCAAAATACTACAAGAAACCATGAATCACATATAAATGACACATGATGTCACAAGGATGTAGTCAAAATCTACCGCACAATTTGAGGAACTCATCTACAGCACAAAAGACAGCCACCAAAATTTGTATTGGTGCATCAGACAGGCCAAATAAGAATAGACACAGAAACTCAACGTTACTCAAACAATCAAGGTGTTTAGCTAATTCATTATCAGCTAAAATATTACAAACCTTGTTACGAAGTATCATGCATAAGGCATCATGAAAGTTACAGTAAAAGAAAAGGTGAAGCTCAGTTTTGATATCAACACAAATGCAGATACGATAAGATTTTTTACTGATGTTCAACAGACTGTGGGCAAAGCAAAGCATACAACGTAAGCTGGCAGTCAATCTATTATCCTGTGGCTAACTCACATTATTAATGCAGCCTAGTAGATCTTGGCAAAGCTGCCTGACAACCGGACTTGCAGCATAATTCTACCATTCTAAAAGCACAAAGGCTCTGGAATGGTAGAAATCAATTGATCTGCAGCAACCACCAAGGGATCACTCTCCTCTTTATTCCAGTAAACTCATCACCCGCAACCCGTATCTTACTCAGTTGTGCTCTCCCAGCAGTTGAAGGCTGCTGTCATTCTCACCAAGCAGGCTTCATGCTAAACCAATCAACTATATTTCTACACTACACCTTATTCAGAAAACACACGAGTTTTGGAAATGACTGTCATCTTTAAATGTCCTTTATCAATTTGAAGGCTGCCTTTGACTCAGTGGACCATGCATCACTGTGTGCAATCCCACCTAAAGTTGATATACCTAGCAATATCATCACATTACTAAAGCAGCTGTATAGAGGTTTTCGAAGCTGCGTTCATATAAACAAGCTCTCGGAATGATTTCATGTAAATTGCAGCATAAACAAGGCTGCATGGCAGATCCTGATCTTTTCAATTGCAACTTTCATCATCTGATGTCTCAAGTCTGCGAGAAATTTTAGCAATGTCCTTCATCAACTCCCACTGACCTGACCTTGAATATGCTGATGATACTCCTTTGTTCTTCCATAATACACAAGACCTCACTGCAGCACTTATCATATACGACTGTGAATCATGTAAGTTGGTTGAAAACCAAACTAATGCATGTATGCAAAGGCCCAGACCTTCTGTCACTATTTATGGATGGCAACTCAGTCGACTTTAGTTGTCTACCTAGGTTCGATGACAACATGTTACTTATGGTGACCTGAAGAAGACATGTCCTGGCATCAAGCATTATACAGGCCCTTTGCATCTCACTGTGGTGCTAGCCAGCCCTTTTTCGCAACACTATGTTGTGCATATACAATGCAGTGGTTCTGTCTGTGCTGTTGTGTAGTGCTGAGACCTGGCCTTTCAGCAAGAATCTGCCCTCGTGGCTAGACAGATTTGACAGCAGAGCTCTTCCATTACCACTCAATACCCACCGGCGTGAGCATACCCTCAATGCAATGATACATGCCATCACTCATTAACTACCAACAAAATGCCTCACAGCCCATCACCAAGTTTGCTGGTATGGACTTGCATTTCGTATGCTACTGCAGCACCCATTCTGCACTGTCCATGGCTTCGATGCTGTAGCAGTCAGACAGAATCGACTTTGTGGAGCTTCGCTCACTCATTGGAGTGACATGGTCAGAAATGACTTTGAGAAGTTGGACATCACCTCAGACCTCAACTTTGCCCAGGACCATACATGGCGAGCTCTTGTGAACATGGTTGGCTCTACTCACAATGCCCCAAGGGGTACTGCACATTCACATAAGATCTGATGATGATGATGAAATCAGCACTGTGAAACATACTACACTTTATCTTGATTGTTAATCCATTTACATAAAAAGTATCCCTTTCAAAGTTTAATATAATTTCTTCCATAGCCAACCCTGAACATAAGGGCACTGCTTTATTAATTTTTCATTTTCCTTATGAATCCACAACGCAACAAGCAAGGATATCATTGGAAACCTACTCTAGCTAATGGGACCTTTTAATGAAATAATTTGTGGCCGTTTATAAAAAAACTGTATCTTTTTATAAAATGCAATATTACCCAGTTGCGCGCTTAGCATAATCACCAAAGAAAAACAATGTTCTAGAACATGTATAACGCTTTTGTCAATAACAACTGTTCTGTACAGAACTGTCACCTACCTATGTGATAGAGTCACCACAACTAAAAGATGAAATACATAGTTACCATTGTTGAAATCAACATAAAAACTAGTTAGATGCAACTGTTCTGCAACAAATTTTAAAATTATCTTCAAAAAGAAATATGGTAGTGAAAGATTACAATCACAAATTCCAAAACAATCATTATTTAATGACAATATTTGTAACCAAACCACAAACTCTGGTTACAAGCAATGTACAGAGTTGCTGTATATTCTTATTGCGAATAATATGGCTACAATTATTGAATACATTATTTTAAATTCGATGTTTCAGTTTAGTCATAAGCCATCATCAGGAAAATAAATACAATAAAACAGTTAGAAAGAAAAATAAAGATGCAATTTGAAGGCATTCGTACTGTATTACATGATAGAGACCAGTATGTATGAAAAAGCAGTAAGGGGATAGATCAACCATCAATGTTGAGGTCTGGCTGGTATTCTTGTATCGGAAGAGACTCAAGTAAGCAAATTTTCTTTTGACTGATGATGATTCCCAATATTTCCGATTGGTTGAAGTCAAAACAGTATGTGGGATTGGCCAAAAAATGTTTGCAGACTTCAGAACATTGATCAAATTTGTGTTAGTTCAATTGGGATATTAAATTTTGGCAACTCAGCCCTATGTAATTTGACCCACACGTGCATGTTAATTTGTAAACTATACTTAAACGACGACGAAGAATCTGTATGTCTTTATATGTAAAAGATTTTTCAATTTATTAGTTTCATGTGTGAAACGGAGTTGAAAGGGCATGATGGCATAGCGGTGTATAAGTCTTTGCATTTCTCACCGGATTTCATAGGATTTTCCTGATGATTGCTTACAACAAAGCTGAAACGTCAAAAAAATTATGTATTCAATAATTGTGGCTACATTGTTTGTAATAAGTAACCACAAACTACTGTTTAAAAAAACTAATTACTGTATAGCTAATGCTAGGTTTCAAGGTTTGGGAGGGAAAAATAAATTTCATGGGAGTAAGACTTTATTTTTAATGTATGTTCAAAACAAATTTTTCCAGGCACAACAAAATTTGGGGGTGAACAAAAATATTTGGGATGTACCATCTTTGAATGCCCCATGTCTATGGGCCTGGACAATACACCAATGTGCATAAGAATGTCAACCAGCTAATATAGCCAGTAGGGTTCATTGTTGATGGTCCCCAAATATAAGAGGTGATACTGACGAACAAGTTTAAACTCTAAATGATGTAATGCTTCATGCATAATTGAAACATGATAAAGATGTTAATGATAAACAAAATTATTTCATTATACTACAGATAAGCTCACAGACACCTTTGCTGAGTGCTCAACTGTAGCAAAAAATACTTTGTTTTGGGCTTAGAGTAACACACTTACGTACTCGCATGCCAGCCAACTTGGGAATTTTTTTATAGTCTTTCCAAGGCTAAAACCAGATACGGTTGTTTAGACATTGCCTTTTTACAGCCATTGGCATTGTGGTGTCATTGGTTAGCTCACCATAAAGCAAGGGTCAGCAACCTTTCTTGGACTGTGGACCGGTTTCAGCCTGGTATTAACTATTATTTTGCACAGCAGCCCTCAATTAATTAAATAATGAATGTTTGGAACATGCAAATTTATTACAACTTGCAAGTCATCATGGCAGTGATTCAGTGAGATATCTGGGCTTGCTTTGCTATCAATAAAAAGATGCTTCGACCTGTAAAGATTATAGTAGTCAAAAGCACCCGCAGTGTGCTCCTTATGTCAGTCGTTCTAGTCGTTTTTGGATCAATTGCCCTTGGCTCCACATGACCCGGTAACAATTTCTTCATGAACCTGTACTGCACCAGGCTGCAACCCGGTGTTTGCCAATCCCTGCCATAAAAAGTATCAGTTCTCACCTGGTTACATCATTTTATATCCACAACGAAGATCTGTTACTGACAAACATATAGTACTGAGTACATCTTTTACAGGGCACCTTCATTTACTGTATAAGTATAACCTATGATCAATTCAAATCACATGCCTGATTCTTTTACAAGTATTCCCTTTTGACCCTAAAAGAACACTTCCGTGTTATGATGAGAGTTTGCTGGTGCATTGTTTTGGACTTTGTTTCTCATTCATTTACTTCTTGTTATTCTTGCCTGCATGTCTGTACGAACACCACATTCTGTGCTGTGTAATGCTTGAACTTTTTTACATTTCCTCCTGTGTATCATTTGTACGTATGTACATAATTGACAATAATATCAGCCTAACCTATAGTTTTAGTTACTGACTAAAATGTAAGCTCAAACAAACAAAAACATGGCATTAGATATTACAATAACTTACTTTTTGATAAAATCTTCGTGAGAGATATGCAAAAAGTCAATTCGTTCAACATTATCTTTCACAGAGTCAGGAGACACATCAAACCATTTGTGGTAAGCTACGCCCTGCCAAACGTCTTCTCCTTTCAACTCTGGACGCGCAGCTTTCTTTGCGAGTCTAATGCGTTTTCTAGATTTATGCGAAGACATGACCGCAGCAAGTGAAATTCAGAAAATCACCGAAACATGGACGCCACTGCGGCACCCGGGACCGTACCAAACGTGGTTACAGGAGGCTACAATACCACTTCACTGCAGCAGTTTCAGTACCACGGCAAACACTACAGTAAAGCACTGAGGTCTGTTCGATCTTCGCAATGGACCGTGCACGCACGTGATCAATTATTTCATAGACCGTGACAAAGGTGAGCCTGGCAGTAGAGAGACGGCCTTTTACGCGGACCGCTACCATCTGCCGTGTTATATGTCATTGGTCTATTACTCTTATTTGGCGAAAAGAATTGATACTTGGCGGCCCGCGGCACCAGTTATACCAATTTTTAGCTTTCTACCAATTATTTCCAATATTTTCCCCATTTCGACTGGCCTAAAATTCTTTGTATCTCAACCATGTAGTTCACAGCAATTTGCAGACTTCCTAAAGAATTAGACAAGGGTGGGGAACTTATTCACTATCACGGGCCGCATGAGTTGTGCATTATCGCTACCGGGCCGCAAAATCAATTACTTATATCTTATAATTCTACCTTTATCTGACTATAAGTGACAGTGAATTTTCTTGACTTACTATCTAAGTACCTGCTGATCATGGCGCTTCGGTTTGACGCGATGTTGAATTCTAACTTGGGTAACGAAAATTTTGATGCGAGCCATATCAAATGTTCACGCGGGCCGCAGGTTCTCCACCTCTGGAATAAGAGCTGATGAGGCTACTCCGTAGGCGAAATATGTACTTTGAGATCATAGCGTCTGTGAAATGATTCTTTTCGACAGTTGCTCTTTAGGTTTATCCACTTCATTGCATTTGTTACTTCGTGGTTGGCACCACAAAAATCCATAATAACCCTACCTACCTAGATTTTACGAGCACTAGGCTGTTTGCCGTCTGTATGCTACCTTCAACTCAACATAGGATCCACAAGCAACACTACATTGTCTCCTGAAGCGCTCCTATTACTTTGCTGCAAAGTTTGCGACCTGTTTTGCTATCAAGGATTGGTAAAAATTACCGAGCAACATGTTTGACCAATAGTAAACCCCATCCCCTGCCGAAAATCGTGGTGTACCTCGTGCCTCTCGCCATCTACTGTCACTAATTGAAATCAACCTGCAGCACAACTATATCAAAATGATGCATTTTCCTTCCAAGTGACCAGCATCCCTCTTACTCGGTGGCCACGCACAAGCTTAAGAAACGTCTTATTATGGCTTTAAACATGGAAAACGATCGACTCGGACAAGGGTCACATGATACTTAACATACCGTCGGGAAATAGTGGCTAATGCATAAATTGTTATTGACAAAAGACAACTGAAAAAGACAAATACCAAGTCCAAAAGTAACGCGAGTGTCTCGGTAGGAGGCTCGATTTCCTTGGGTCCATACCAGAGTTTTACCATATGTGGGTGCCTACAAAATCTTCTTCCTTGACCAGGATCATGAAATTGATGGCTACTCGTGACAACCGCTGGTAAGCGTCCCATAAATGACAGCATTCCCAGGAAAAGCGTTTGGAGTTTCACGACGTAGCTAGTTAAGCGACAATGACAGAAGATTAGAGTTCGTTGCGAAATGTGGAATCATTTGCTGTATAAATTCCTTTTTTTCGAGCGTGCTATATTTTAAGACTGCGTACATCCACCGAAAAAGACTGTTTATGAGTGGTGGAGTACTGTAATGTAGAAAAATGGTATCCGTTTTCACAAAAAATACAGATCTTCAAGATTTATCAGAGGTTAACCGACTATAACTTTGACTTTTCGAAAATGTAACGTAACTAACGGTTAGCTTGGCCTCGCATCAGCAACCTGCTGGTCGAAAACCAGGCCTTTCGCCATTCTCGCCCTGGTCAGGGGTTCAACAGTTAAACGAAAGCTGTATTAACCCTTCCTGCAGTCTTTAAACTATCTCGCAAAATTCCATTTGAGGGGCAATGGCACGCCCAAACCCTATATCAACAACATTAAGTGATGAAAAAACTGTAAGTCATTGCAATTCAAAAAACATATCCTTTAGCAATGAAGAGAACATTTTCAAAAATCCTAGATGAAGATATGGATAGTTTTTCTCGGGTATCGCTTGCGGGCCATGTACTACGTTTCGTCTGTAGTTAGCCTCAACAACCCAACCTCAGCAACGACCAAGTACTGATCCTGCGGTGAGGTAATTACGACTGCGAGAGAAAAAAAACATCACGCGCCCACGCAGAAGAAATAATTTAGTGGGAAACTCCTTGTCCAATATTACGCACTGTTCGTTCACATGCGCAAAAAGGAAGCATTTTCGACTGATCTCAAGTCAGAATAATGCTAGTGTTGAACAAATTGTGCTCAAAAGTTCTTCGACGCGTGAATCATTGATGGACGCCGTTCTGCCGCCTTTGATTCACTATCTGCGTGCTTGTTCCACCTCCACTTGCACAAGCACAGCGCGCGGCATCTTCCGTCTCACAAATACATTTGTGCGGAGCTCCGGAAGGTCATCGCGGTTCAACCAAACTCACGCAAGACATGAGGGCATCCTTGCATTCCAGCAGGTAGTCGTGCAGCAACCGGTCCACGTCCTCGACGCTCCGCTGCACGTTCTGCTTCATTGCGCTCCAAAACGATTCGTCGTCCTCGCGGTTAGCGCCTCTAGTCGCGTGAGCGCGCCTGTGCGTAACAGACTGAAGTTTTGTGGGAGCATGACGAGCTCGGCAAGAAAATATTTGAGTTAATGGGCGTCGGAAGGTCGGGCCAAGTTGGCAAAATGAAATTTAACCACTGTTGGCTCCCCGTGGAAAAATTCTTTTGCCCCCCCTCCTGAAAAAATCCTTCCGGCGCCCATGATGAAGTTAATAAAACATTGACATGAGCTGATAAAACTCATGTTTGAGATCAGGATGAAGCGAGGACAGATGTCCAAAAAAATTTAGATCACGTTAAAGAAAAACTACAGCAGGGTTCAACATGAAAGAAATATTGCAAAACTCAATACTCGTTTCCTTCAGCAAGCATCAGGTCAACTAGCCATCCATAAGTTCTATGTGCCGCTCGAGTCCATCTACCACAGAAGTTAACAAGCCGCTGGCTACCAGACGTCTCGCTTCAGCATATTTACAGATGACGCTTCAGTACTTCAGCATACAATACCAGCCACTCCACCGATACCGCGCCATAATTAATTCCAAGATTTGGAAACACTAGATCAGCTATGCCAACCCAATTGGCTATTGGCTTACTGAGCCAAAAATTATGTCACTATCTTGACCAGGGCCGCATATTGAATGACAGATTAATGAAAGGCCGCGCACTGAATGGCTTATTTGATCTTAGCAAACTAAATGTAGTTTACGCTAATGTACTAAAAGCGTTCGAATTATAACTGCAATGGCAACAGACGTGATAAAATGGCACTTAAGACCACCTGCATCAAAAATGTCAAATTCAAGATTATCAAAACAAGGACAGGTTGTCAGTATGTAGGATACTTCTGCTACAGCGAAAACCCTGAACTGGGCCGCACAAAACCTTCGACTGGACGGCATGAGGCCCACGGGCTGGACATAGCTAGACTAGATAATTTCTTCAGCACGTAGTATAAATGGCGTTTCGGAGCAGCTCGCTCGCACATAGTCAAGCAAATTGAACTAAATTCACAAAACGGAGAAGACTTATCAGAAACCGAAGCTCTACACTGGACTGCCACAGTTGTTTAAACTCAGTATATTAATCCTAGGCGTAGCGTGGCAGAGATAAGATTGATTTGCTGCGGTCAGCTGCGCACTTGTTATCTCTTCGTTACAAGATCAACTAGTGCCATTTCCATCAGCCAAACATGGCGACGAGCCCTCAACACTGGCGAAGGTGTCAATTCATGTGGCATTCAACAATATTCATGAGAATTGGCGGAATGGGACAATTCGGCGATGAACCGATTAAAAGACATGATGCTTTTGGTGGGAGCGCTTTTTGTGTACTTCTTCAAAATATTTTGTGTTTAACTTTAGGATTCAGGTTTAGGGCTTAGCTTTAGGGCAAGCAAACATCCTTTGTAATCTAACCTTCGAAATACAGTAGAATTCGCCTGTAACGATTTCGGCTATACCGACAGTTCGCCAACGACGCTTTTTCTTCGGTCACGGCAGAATCCCTACCTTTTTCGTGCAATAAAGTTCGGCTATATCGTCCCTTCGCCCATAGCGACGCTTTTCGTCGGATCCTTGAAGTGACGTTATAGGGCAATTCTACTGTATTTCAAAAGCACACTTTCTTCGTAAAAAACATTTCCGACCACCATCGCCGAAATGTCCTGGACCCGAGAATTGGACCTGGCCTAACAGACTCGTTCTGCAATCATGCGTTCTGTGTTTGTCGCGCAATTCCTAAACGTTTGTATCGAACAATTCCAAACGAATCCCAACAGCCAGATATCTACCTCTACAAATTCATCAGGTATCCACTGGTGTGCGATCAAACCTAACTAGGTCTCAGATAGCGTTGCAAGCTGGTTGCTCTAGAAAAGGTCATGTAGAAATATTCTGTCCCCTGCTTATGTGGGGTCGCTGCTATCTGATGAAAACGGAAGAGTATTTGGCCAAAAGTTGGTGTAACCCCCGCGAAGAACATAGTAAGGTTCAAGGTGCTCGATCATTACCCGCGTGTTGACCTTCACAATATCCTCTGCTTGACAACAGCTGCATGACAACTACCACAATAAGGAAAGGTCAAGTCAAGGAGTTTTACGTTAACCTGTGATTTTTAAATGCCGGGCAACTGCTATTACATCAATGCGTACAATATACCCACAGGAAGAATTGAACGGTGGTTTTCTCGAAATACTGTAAGTTACTTGTAATAGGTTTATATGTCTAAAACCGTGGGGTTATGACAAAGCGTGTGGTCTGCGCACTTGCGAAAACCAGTTGGCTGCCAATTTATGACGTAACTAGCAACGCCTGAGATCTCCACCTGATAGGGTTCATAAACAACCAATGTGCTTTCAGGCTTATAAAGTGAAATTTGATCACACGTCTGGCACCCTGTGTGACTGGATTCCGAAAGTCTTTGAAAAATAACGCATTTCACAAGAGGGTGCGGCTTTTGGTCTTATCAATGAAAGATTTCAAGCTGATCAGGGGCTTGTGAATTAGACTAGATTTTATTTACACTTACCAGTCTTATGTACTGTCTTGGGGGTTTAAATTCGGCCAATAACATGTCCCTTATAAGTAACAAAGAGCGATTGTTTTCCCAATGCAATAACGCAAGGCTGCTGCAAAGAATTGTTTGCAATCAGAATTGAAGAAGACTCACTCTTGTTTCGCCTCAAGCAGTGAAAGTTTGCAGGTTCCTCGATTCTTGATGAAGGCTACTTCTTCCAGTATATCTATATCTGCCAGGTGTAACGGAGAAGTTACAGGTGCATTGTAGTTACAAATGTCGCAACGTATGTATTCAGTAGAGGCGCGGTGGGTAAGGTGAGATTTACAAGGTGTTTGCGAAATAGTAAGACATAAATGAATTTATCCACATACTCCACTAGCAAAAGCTAAATGCTTTCTCTTTTCGCTTTTCTATCGAAAAAGATCAACAATGCTAAGATGTCAAAACCTCAAATGTATCTTTAACTTATGGTAGCGCTGAAAAAAAACTCACAAGAGAGTTCCTCAATCACGACAAGTTGAAATATGAACGGAAGTTTGCTGCAGAAAATAAATCGTTTGTCCATTTTAGGCGGAACTACTCTCAGGGTTAAACCAACACACGTCAGGCTTGAAATCCTACGTCAGAACTTTTTGAGTAAACCAGTAAAAAGCTGTACTTCATCACATTGCCAAGCCGACTCACTGATCACGTATTTAAAGAATTGTTCGAATTTCCAACTTCGATTTTCCACGACCCGTTTCAGAATTCGGCAGCATTGGGAACGCAACTTCGGCCAGTCGTGTTGCGATAAGATGATGATGTGACCCATGGTTTGATCATCTCCGACAGACAACGTGACGTGTTGCAGACTGCAAAGGCAGAGTTGTTGAGGCGAACTGACCGTCGATTTACGTGGAAGATACACGCTGTGGTCAATGCGACACAACGAGTACCACCACGCAGTGTTTCACGCCACAAAAGCAAACTATCACTGACATCGCAGAAGATTAACGATTAGCAAATTCTTCCACGAAAAAATCGAATTGCCAAGAACACGCTGTAAAAGACAAAAGCTCAAAAACAACATCATCTCAACTGTGGCCACGTCAAACATTGGCGTAGCCATGGGGCCACCCCCCCCCAATTTTTAGCATATCTTGTCATTTCCTGCTTTG
>JGI24022J15233_10000209_pt1 | contig 29859 bp, 22 predicted proteins | sample Ectturendosymbi2_FD_15233 | JGI IMG/M metagenome (IMG submission 15233)
CCGGACGAGAAGGAGCCGGGCAAACGACTGCGAGTCAGGGCCGTCGCCAGCAGAGGGGCCAGTGGTGCCCGGCCCCCATTTCATGTTTGGCCCCCCGATTGCTGCATACATCCAATATTGTATTTAAAAACTGTGGCCCCCTTGTGGCTTTTGGTCCCCCCTGCTGCGAAATCCTGACGACGGGCTTGCTGCGAGAGCATCACGAATTCGAAAATATGGTGTAATTGGTTCTGTCTATGTATCACACCTGTTCTGTGGTGTTTTTCCTTGCCTTTATAATTAGGCTATATTGGACGCGAGTCAAGAAAAGTGGAATCTTGGGTTTGAAATTGCACGGGGTCGTGACAATTTCGGGGAGTATCATTTTCCCGCCTCTTGCAGGCCTGCATGTCAGTGAGTTTCGTTGCTTCTGTTTCACGCTTAATACGTCACAAACCATCGTTAAATTTTTGCCATTTAACCTCGTGGCCTCAGTTGACAGTCTTAGACCAGCAGCGTGGTGTGATGTTAGCTGCGTCTGGAACTTAAATAAAAAACTGTTTTCTTTCTGCCACAGCGATATACAGTAGTGCGTTAGGGTACGGTAAACTGTGAATTGACTGCGATCGTCTTGGAAGACTGCATCTCTACTGCGAAGGAAATAGTCTTGATCTGCCGAGAAAAGCCAAGGCAGTCTTACTGTTTGCATTTTCGCCTAATTCGTTCTTCACGTGTGCACAAGTTTATGTGGAACTGCAAGTGAGTTGCGTGACTGCTGGTTGCGGTTAGGCGCTGCGCGAATGGTGCAGACTGAGACTGATTCTCTGTAGCGAGGCTAAGTTTGAGGCCGCAGACAGGACTAAGAAACCAGTGATGGAGACTTGTCTCGAGACCCACGTTTGCGAGTCTCCGTCTCGAAGGTTTCAGGTCTCGTCTCGGTCTCGAAGGCTACAGGTCTCGAGACATTGAATATCGCAAATAAATGGCTTAGTAAAACTTCTGTAATTCAAGGAGTTTTTGCTTGTTGCATTTTCGGGTAAGAAACAACCAAAACAGTTAGGAAAAATGCCAGAAATTTGAAAAAAAATTCAACTTCGAAGTAAGGACCACATTTCTTTGAAAAATTTTGGCAAAATGCACAAATTTTGAAGTCTCGAGTCTCGGTCTCGAATTTCAAGTCTTGAGTCTTGGAATGTTTGATGAAGTCTCAGGTCTTGGAGGTTTTACGGTCTCAACTACATTGCCGTAAGAATCACTTAAGACACTTGTGCATATTATCATACAACAACAATACTGAAAAACTAAATGACAGACTGATCTAATTTTGTGTGCATGAATCTCTGTCTCTTGAACCGCTGTACACATAACCCTTAAACTGAAGAAAGAGCTGCAGTGAAACTTGTGATTAGTAAAACATTAGTTCGCATTCATGAAACATATTATGCCAGAAAATTTTAAGACATGAAAAAACACTTGTGATTAATAGCATACAAAAATAGCACCAACAAGAATTGATTGACAATGTGAAATGTTTTTAATTTTGTTAATGCATTAACCTGTTCCCTGTCAAGAATACTCTCATAAACATAACACTGAAAGTGAAGGAAGATACACTGTGGAAATTGAAGCTAGAAAAAGATTGACCAACATGCTTGAAACACATTGCTCCAGAAAATTTTGTCTGTAAAGTACACTACACTGGTAGGACTAAAAGAAACAATAGAGACATCTGTGAACAACAGCATGCAAAGATGGTTACCAGGAAGAAATGAATGAAAATGTGGAATACCTGACGATTTAGAGTCATGAATCACTGCATACAGAAACACCGCAAATATAACACTGAAATTGTAAAAACAACCACAGTGGAATCTGAAACTAGAAAAATGTTAACAATGTCTAAAGTGATGAGAAAATGCCTACAACTTTTTAAGTATAATGAAACAGCAGCAATGACTATTTTGATGAACAGGCACTTCAATTCCATAAAATGGCGAGACCTCATTTTAATAAATGGATACTGAAATCTGAGCCAAAGTGCTGTTTGTGAATGAAGTGTTTTTTCCTGCTTCCTAAAATGTCAATCACAACACCAGTATTTATTGTGTTGCTAATACAGTACCTTGACATGCCTATTACTGCTAAGTATGACATGTACTGCTGTGACATTGTGGAGCACAAATGTCTTCAGAGACAAGAAAAAGATTGTTCAGCTGAGCATGATATTGCTGGCATAATATTGAATATTTGTGTTATACTTGCAAAATTAGGCAGCATCATAGGCAATGAATTTGGATGTAGAATTTTCAGTAAAGATACCAGACTCTCATGTTCAGGTTTACCAGGTAGACCTACAAAAATGTTCTTCTCAACCTTCAATATGTCTACTTGTTCAATGTTACAAAACTCAGCAACTCTCCTATAGCTGATTTCATCTGTGACAGCTGAAGAGAATATATCTGCTAAAGCAACAAGAACACCTGAACTTGAGCTTTGAAACCTTGTTTGCATTTTACTTACAACCCTGTCCAGAGCATCAAACCAAACTTCACGCAAACCCCCCACTTTTTTATTGTACTCCTTTTACCTTCATATCTCTCTTCTCCTACAAGAGTTTCTCTTGTGTGTACTCTTGTGTTGTTTGATTGTGCTTGTGATATGGACCACAAGTCTGCAATAATTGGATTATTATTATAAAAAAGACCGTCTGATCTTTTTTTCTTTCTGTGAACCTTCAACAGGGTCCAGTTTATCTGATGACCTGCCTGTGTTTGTTTTCATAAAATTCAAACCACTACAAAAGTAGAATTAAAAAAGATTATACGTTCTAAACATGATTATTTCAACTCAATGCAGGAATGTTTGTGGCTAAAGTTCAAGAGACCCTTACTGATCTCCTAATCATTTAAGCTGACCCAGGGATATCTAGAGGAGTTATACATATCCCTGAGTTAACCCAAGTGAAGCCCAAGATTCAGACATCATTTTTCTCGATCAGCACCTCAAAGAGCATGCTCCTATCAAGCAACTAACAAAGGCTAAGAAAAAGTTGGCACACAAACTATTGGTCACTGCAGGCCTTATTAAATTAAACCAAACCCAGGTTGTACAGAGCCCTGATACGTTCTGGCTTCATCAGCATAAAAATCCAAGTTAAGTACAACAAATACAGAGAAAAAGTAACCCACTTGTTGGAAAAAAGCCATAAGAAACTAATTATCAGTCACAATTTGTTTAGTAAAAATGACTCTGGGTAAATGTGGATATCAATTAATAACCTGATAGGTTTGTAAGTAAAAGGCTGATGTTGTCCACACAAACTAATTACATAATTTAATTTAATTTAATTGATTTGTTTATGAGCAGACACAAAGTCCATAGTATGAACACACATAGATATAATGGTACTGTACGTAGTAAAAACAACAAAACAAAGCAAACACAAATCATATATGCAACATTCACATAACACAGACAATGCTGGACAAGCAATGTGTGAAGAGTATGAGAGATACATAGATGAATAAGTGAGGCACGCACATATGTGAGAGAAGTAAGTGACAGTGGAGGTTATGAAGCAGAAAGTCATAGCCTATAGTAACCATGACGTTACAGAACAGAGGCAAAACAATGTTTATCAACACAGACCATGAAAAGCAACACAGTTACCCAAGGACCATGATAAAGTACCACAGTTGCATATATATCCTGCAGGAAACATAGCATCCCCTCTAGATAAAACTACATCATGATTCTGCAAACTGTCTTTACACTGCAACTTGCCTAAGTAATATGCAGGCCTATTTCTTATGCTTTACGTACATGTTCTCCTTTACACATTGTTCTGTATTTGAATTAAGGCCTCAGAACATATTTGTGACTTGGTTTGAAAATTTCCAACGTGTGCTATTGCATTTTCATTTCTCCTTTCATATGTTATCAATCATGTACCTTCACTCTGTAAACTTAAACTGTACCTGCACCAACCCATTGCTAGCATATTTTAACATTTGCTTTGTCTCAGTTGGAAAAAAGTTAGCAAGTACAATTCCTCTCCGAAATGTCCATGCTTTCCCCATAAAATCTACAGGCCGTGAAAATTCATTTGTATTATGCTGGACGAGAACTCTGAGCGAGATGACATGCCGATGCCCTAAACAAATTTCACGCAAGCCAATTCGAGGCAAAGCCCAGCAGCCGGCAAGCGGCAACCGAGGTTGCACGCTTGAGCGCGTTGGCAACCGGTGGCGTCACGACTCAGAAGAGAAGCCCAACCGCCAGAGTACAGACTAGACTACAGAGTACAGACCAGGCACGGTAGCCGCAGACTTGGACAGCTAAATAATTCTAGTTTGCTAATTCTATGAATTAGAGTGAAATGACGGTAATTCTAATCTAACTCGCTGAAAGCTTCAGTGCTCTAATTTTAGTTCTTATTTCCGGTTTTGCCAAAAATGCTAATTTATCCAACGATATTTTTAAAGATGAAACGAGAATGCACCTTCGTGCAATGAAAGCAGTGACAGTGTGACTCGAGTCACGATTATTGGTGACTCGGACTCGACTCGAGTCACGTTGAGAAAAATGGCGACTCGAGTCATGTTTTTCACAGAATCACTCCAGTCGAGTCACAGTCAATGACTCGAGACTATAGTCAGAGTCATTTTAAAAAAATCTCTTGAGTTCCCGACGGACAAACCCCGTTCATTTGCACACAAAGAACTTAGCATTTTTTGCTTCAGTGGTGATAAGGTTTGGCAGAAATTTTCTGTTTTGCCTGTCTAGTCGTGCTGTGCTGCATTTTGAAGATCAAGTTTCCCCAACTTGTTTAGAGGGCGACCGGAGACTTTGCTTTCACTGAGGAGTCAGCAGGGCACAATATATTGACACCTTATTGTGGTTTAATGTAGTATTTGCATATCGTGATCATGTCAGTGGGCCACATACTGTCACCTTGACTCTTTTCCAGTTACCAGTAAAGTGATTTAAGTTTTTAAGATTCAAATCCAAACCAAAAACTATATTGCAAAATATAATGCAAATGCGAGAAACGAATCTAGTTTAAATCCAAATTCCTGCCACTGTTATTAGCCTAAGCCCATGTGGCGACTTGATTACGCCACATATAACGTAGAATTGTTAGCTGCAATACAAGAGCGAACTTGGTCAAATGTCTAATCTCAATTGATATTATGCCGAGGATTGTCGGTTCGACTCTTTCTTTGGTTGGCTCAGGTCGACGCAGCATTGTGCATGCAACAAATAGCTCCCAACGTGCCGGTGGTTGCAATCCAGCGTTAACCTGCAGTCCAACAGTTAACTGCAGTCCCTAAACTGAACCGAAAGTTGCGAAGAAGTTCAAAACAAAATAACCAATTCCAATCCAAATCGGTTTAAAACCCTTTAACTCCCGCACCGGCCACTACTGGCCGGCAGAGGTGTACAGGATCCGGATTTCTGGACTCGAATCCGGCAGGATTCAGCACATTTTGAACAAACCGGATTGGATGCGGACTGCGGTTTTTTTCAAGTTTCCGGATCAGGATCAGGATTTTCAAATTTCATTTTTTTGGCATTTCACGCCAACACAATCATAAAAAAATTTGACAAAGATTTAAAGGATGCAATGTAGTTTACATCAATTTCAGATGTGTGAAAAAGGCGCTGTTACACCAGACATGTCATGCACTGTAGGGCGCCAGTCCACCACCACAGTATGCCATTAGTCCACTGTCAGGCTCTGTTGAGACGCTCAATACAGCATGGTATCAGATTACATTTGCAAACTGTGGAGTTGTCGAAGTTAGAGATGTGCTGTTGTTGAGCCAATTTTGCTGTAGTGTCTATTAGGGCTTAATCATCAGTTACTGTTGGTGGATGATGAAGCAAGTCTAGCAAGCTTAAGTTGTTTTGTGATGATAAGTTTAACTGGTAATATTGCTTTCAGCTTCATGTCTCATTGCATGAACTTGGTTGACTGCATTTTCTGGATCTGCCTTTCAGTGCCATATTTCGTTATGTGTGTTTTTACTTTTCCCGGTCTATGTTTGGTAAAGCTTTGCATTTCAGAAAGGAAATGTCTATAGGTGCGCCTACAGTGATGTGGTTAGAATAAAATACTCACTTGTCATTTTGACATCACTGTTGTGGTAGTGTAGCGGATGCGTCTACGTCTGCTGCATGAATGGTTTTCGGTTCGACTCTCGTCTTGCCACCTTTTATTTTGGTAGCAGTCTAATGGACTGGTTGCACTTGTCAAGGGACCACTTTTTTACTTTTGTCAAATGTTTCCAAACTTTTCTGTTCAGCTTTACAGTTTGAGTTTTGGTTTTGGGTTTAGGTTTAGGAGTTAGGTTAAAGCAGTGTGCACACGGGATGCGTCCTGTGCGTTTTTTGAGCGCATGCGAATGATTTCGTGACGTCACGTCCTTTTCTGATGCGACTAAGCCCAACAAAGCCACGACGGGCCTGGTTAAGGGTTATAGGTTTAGGGTTTTAGGTTAAGGTTTGGGATATGATGGGTCATCGCAAAGCGATGCCTGTCACATGTTACTGATGACAAATCCCCACAAATAAAAGACGTGAATCCTTTGGGAGTATAACCTACTTATGTCTTAGCGAACCAAATAATAGTAAAGTGATCTCGTCGGGTGAACTCTATTGCTGCTTGGTGTGCAAGACATCTCTCTCACTGAAGCATCCCTTCAGGGATTTTAGGTTTAGGGTCTTCAGTTTGGGGTCTTACGTTTTAGGCTTACACTAACCAAAGCATGTAACTTTGTATATTGTGGTTGTCACATCATATGACCACTTCAGTCACTCATGTTCCACAAAAGGCAAAATAGTCTCAGCACATATTTTGCCTCGGAAGGCAAAATAGTCAAGAAAGGTATTTTGCCTCAGGAGGCAAAATTAGAGGAGACTGCCAATTGTTTAGCGGGCCATGGATGGGCCAGTTTGAAGAAGAATAAATGTCCTCGGTCCACGGGTGGTTATGGGCTGGATATTGTGGGGTATGGGTGGTCTGGCCCTGAAAAATCTTGGACCGTGCCATCTCTGGCGGGCAAGCCTTGCGGATCCAATGATACCTTCGGTGACTTTCTAGTTCATCCCGTTCAGAAGTTATGGTCGCTCATAGGTTTATCGGCCACTTAGTGGCCGGCGGGGTAGTTAAAGGAAGAAAAATGATAACATCCAAATCCATCAATAGGCTATTTTGAGATGCTGCAAGATTTAAATCTATGTACATGTCCATCTTTGGTCATTTTCATGTATTGGGCAATGGGCACGCGAAAACCCCACTTTCAATGCAATGCCAACCGAGAAGTTGCAACAACATCCCCTCGTTTTTGCAATGAACCACACCTATTGAACGTTCTCTTTGTGAAGGTTGTACCTGGCACCACCTTGGCATCCTGGTCAAAGCACCACTTTGTTGTGATTGGAAAGGCCGAGCAGCTAGTGCGCAAACCTGCACACTGTGGCACCAAGCAACAACAAAGATCCCACATCGTGCTCAGCTTATTTCTGCTTGTTCGCGCCACATGGGTGTTGTTCTTCACACACGTCCCGTTCGTGGTGAATCACACATTCAGCACAACGCTAACTGAGAGGCTGCAATACTTGCAGCAAGATTGGGCTCGACTTTTTGAAACGACTGAGATTGAAAGAGACAAGTAAAATGCAAACTGAGAATAGGCCTACTTAGACATGAATAACTTGCAATCAAACTTGTTAAAACAACATTGGGCACCATTTTCTAACTTATCGGGCGCCATTTCATAGCATGTTGGATGCCATTTCATAGCAAAAAAACGTCGTAGAAAAAACGTGAAATTTCATGTGACTCGACATTGACTCAATCTTACAAACCAATGACTCGAAGCGACTCAACAGTTCTTGTGACTCGGCTCTGACTCGACTCGACCAAGTCATGACACTGACTCGACTCGAAAAATTTTAGATGACTCTGAATCGAAGGGCTTGTGACTCTGACTCGACAAAAATGACTCGAACACATCACTGAATGAAAGTGCAACAAAACGGTCACAAGTGCTGCGCCGCCATCACATCAGAGAAAAGCGACAACAGTACTAAAAACTCTATCAATTTCTTTTCTCATTCACAGCTGCAGTACAAATTATGTCGCCTTATGAGTGATGATTATTACGTCACATTGCCTATCCACTCACACGCAGAAGTCACAAAGGTCATCTTAATTATGAGCGAGTCAGATGTGATGTTTTTGGGCAGAGATGTGCAACCACGCAGCATTGCCAAGTCAAGTGGAAATAACCAGATTGATCCATGGCCTACAGTTGCATATGTCAAGCTCTGCATGATAAACACGCGCTAACCACTCACGAAAGATATACCCAAGGCTGTAGGGCCAGGCCCTGGAAAAATTCGGTCCTCAATTTTCTTTTCGATTATTGTTTTTATTACAAGTAACTACTGAATTATCTCCTAAAGTTTATCAAATTTGACGAAATATCTGTTCAGCCTTAAGCCTACAGTATCCTTAATCCAGCCTTGGCGATACCTTTCAAAAATCGTAATGCTTGCTCGAAAATCTGGCCCTTTCCAAGGACCACAAAGTTTCAGCTCCAAGGCCACTTTTGGCCCACAGGCCATGGGTTGCACACGTCTGTTTTAGGGTTTTCGAAAAACGAACATCATTTCCCATATCTGAAGGCTGCTGCTCGAGAACTCCTGGGTATGGCAAGGTCCAGTGCCGTATCAGTCCAACTCTGCGCGCCCAAATTGTTTACAGGGCCCCCCTAATGGTGATTTGTAAAAACGTTTTCGACGTTATGCTACATCTCGAGGCCGAATGGCCTTCTAAAAAAATATCCTGATTGCAAAAACAATTTTGGCAGGAACAGGCCCGTAGCCAGGTTTTGAAGTTTTGGGGGAAAGAAATATTTTTAGGGGGGAAAGATTTTTGCCTTTATCATATGTTTAAAATACATTTTTCTGAGCACAACAAAATTTGGGGGCATGAAAAAGATTTGGAGGGTAACTGCCCCCGAATTCCCCCTTGCCTACGGGCCTGAGCAGAACCGTCGCCAGAAAGTCTTCCATTGGGGGCCTTCATGTTTGTGCAGGGTCCTAGACATTCTGAAAAGTTATATTTAATTCACACCATGAAGAGCATTTGCAGATTGTGCAAATCAATTACAGATATTTTCCTGCCAATATCCATAATAGGTTCATACTTTCCAACTAAAATTTTTTGAACGAGCTTAACAAAAGGAATTGAGTCGTAAGTCATTGTCATTTAATTGACGGCGATTATTTAGAAATATCGTAATGAAATGAAAATGTAAAAAAAATTGCAGGAATTCAGAATGAAGCCTATCATTCCGTTATGGAAACATTATCACCAAAACAGCAAACATGAGGCCGGTCAAAGAATGTGTGCCGCGATGATAGTTTTCTTTCATTAGCGCAAATGATTAAACCATGAGCTTATTTGAATTCTGCTTATAAAGCGTGCGCACTGGGCTTCTTACTGGCCGAAATACGCATGCTTAAACCTTACTGATGTCTGGACATCTCCAGGTACATGGCACATGTTTAGATTAATAACATTTTCTATCTGAAATCGCATATTAATGTTAACAAATATAGCCTAGACTAAGGCCTACGTGGACGCTACAGTTAACATCCATAATCCATTAACTGCACTACTCTGTTTTGGGACAACTTAACAATGATTGCTAATCAGACTCTTCTAACTACTGTACACAACTAACTCCATCTGGCTGTCTGAACAGCAGGCTGCCCAAATGTGTAACTCTGGTCGTAAGCACCGTAGGTATCTTGTTGCTATGCAGTACAAAATAAGAGAAGATTACCTGGCCTAGAAACGCAATATATTTTATACAACAATCACTACACAAAACACGTTGATCAAGTGGAAGTCTTGACTTCTGGATCTATACAACTAGGCATGTAGGCAGAGCCGGATAAATGAACACGGGGCCCATCAGGGCAAAGTCGTGACCGCGAGGCTCCCGACACGCTTAGTGCAACTAAGCAGTTCGCTCATGTCAGATCTTTTGCCTACAGAGGCAGGTTGCGAAACTTGCTAGCGGATTGTTGTACTCTCGGTCTTTATTTCGAAACAATAATTCAGCAATAAATCTTCAAACGTTCACTTCAAGTTATGGTAGTAGGTGTTTTGCCGCATGTGACCAGGGCTCCCAGAAGACGTGAGAGGCAATTACGGGCTCTGACTTTGCCACAGAGGCCTTCCAAGTGTTGCTTGAAGGTGAGTTGGCGATCAAGCGTAACTCCAAGGTAAGTTGGATTTTGAGTGTAGGGGATGGTGATACTGTTGACGGTGACCGCAAGCTTGCGGCTGGATTCCCTATTATTCAGGTGGAACGCAGTGCATGTAGTTTTGGCCGTGCTCAGCCCGAGCCTCCATGCAGATAGATAATCAGCGATCCTTGCATATTCAAACAGGCCCGTAGCCACGGGGTCATTCAGGGGCAATGCCACCCCCCAATTATTTTGACCCCAAATGATTCAGACTCGAAAAAGTAACAAATTTTACAAATGCTCGTTTTTAATCTGTTCAATCGTTACGCCAACTCGCAACACCACCGCAGGCTGCATGAAAAGCTAACCTCATTGATACAAAATAAATTGTACTAAGGAACGTCCACACTTGTAATAATTTCGATTTGTGACGTCACATTCAGTGAAGGCCGTCTTTCGAAACTGTTTCCGCAGTCTCTCTGTTCGCGCGAACAACGCCATGGCACTAACAAGCTGGCTACGATAATGTCATAATGTAAAGTCTTAGCCAGCGTTCTCTCTCTTAAAGCAGCTGGGGGTCGACAACAGGCTCAAGTCGAAACAGAAGGAGGCGTTCAAGTAATTTGTACGGAACACAGAGAAGCCCAATTGGCCGGCAGCTCCTGGGATCCTCCATTGGCTTGTTCGGTTTTGGGACAGCTATGACAGTCGCTTTTCGCCAAATCTTCGGGATGGCGACACGATCGAGACAACTGGAGTAGAACTTACGCAGCCACGACCAGACGTGGGGCGATTACATCACAAATGTAATGGATTAAGATTACGTACTTGTCACATGCTCGATTACGATTATGGATAAACAAAAAAAAATGTAATCGATTACGATTACATTGAAAGTAATCACGATTGCAATCGCGATTACATTTGTCTTGAAACATTCTCAGAAAGAAAACAAAACCCATTTGCGTGCACGTAACATTTACGTATAATTTGAGACAATATACGATACGAATGAATACAATAAACGAAATTACCAATCTACAAGGGTTATGCACCGGAAAAAATAAAAATCGCTGTTGACTGAGATGGTTGTGCAGACAAAAAAAAACAGTTGCGTAAGTAGATGTTTGAGGTAGGGGAAGATTAACTAAAAGAAGCCCACTGGTCACTGTGAGGGGCCCAATAGCCAACACTCAGAGAAAAAAACTTAAGATATGATGGTGAATCCGGATGTGGATGGTTATATTATACCGTAAATCAAAGATAAATACTCCACGGAGTATTGCTCACTTCAAATCAGCTCAATATGGTGTTAAAGTTGGAATTATCTCACAAATTTTTTTTTCTGTGTCCAATGTTGTCACTAAAGTAACTTAGGTACTTTTGTAGTAATGTTCTTCATCTTAGATCTGTCAACTGTATTATGCTTCGGAAGAATATCGAACCTTAAAACCCAAAATTCATAAAGAAAACATTTATTTAATATTTTTCTTTTTTTCCTACAAATTTACTTTTGCACAAGAAAATGTATTTTGCCCAACACAATGTTTTTGCCCAAAAACGAAACACCTTTGTTAAAAAGTTGAAACGTTTTTGCAAATATTTGCGTTTTTTAACGACACTTTGCCAACGCCTTTTGTTTTTATTGCGTCGTTACCATGCGTACCTGATAGTGAGTATAGTTTGGTAAACTAGTTATTGAACTAACTTTGCCATATTTTTAACCGATTTAAACTTTTGCAAATGCATTTGGAACGTCATTAATTTTTACATAGCAGAGGACGATGCAGGGGTCTCAACTTTCTTCAAACAAATTTGTCGCTTGTTAATGTAGTTCGAAAGCATTTGTACATCTTCGTACCATGACCACAAGCTTGAACTTCTTCAGGTTAGGGTTACAATTTTTGCTGAGGCGTTTGGAGTGAGTGCCGCTGCCAATGACCAGTACGCATCTCTGAAACTGGCCAAAAAACGCAGAAAACGACTACTTACTGAAAGCCAAAAAATACTAAAACCGAAATATAAGATAAATGGGGTGCCGGTTGTTACGTTTGTCTTGCCAGGGAGCGAAAATTTGCCCCACGCCCCCCTTAGTTACGCCACTGCAACAAACACTTTAAATATTGATTAAGCAAAAGTAATTGACATTTAAAATGTTTGTTACAGTAAATAAACATCAACGCTTCAAATCTTTATCAGTCAAACGATATCTACCAGGCTTGAACTTTCGTCCAGCAACGTTGAAAAATCGTGTGTTAGTAATTTGAAAATTGCTGACCATTTCTTCAAACTGTGGGTTACGATGTTTTCAGATGTGTGGTGACCGTGGGATTGTCTGCAAGCGTAGCATAGCATTGTGTAACTTTTCCACTGAAATGAAATCAGAAGTGATGTCAGTATAGCTGCGCATGTCTATTGGACAGAAAGTCAACGGTTGACACAAGCTCACTGGATTCGTTGACTTTTTTTACCAGTATCCGTGGAAGATCTCTGTTGACAATGCTAGTTATCAGCGTTGTGGAAGGGTGATTTCGATTTGGACCCATTTCGCTCCCAGCTGCACGCCACTGTTTTCGTTGGATGTGACTATCATCTATAGGATGTGACTATCGCTTTCGAAATTCGTTCGAATCAAGCAGCGACCGAAGCGATGCGCGTCCTTCAAATGTCCTTGTGCACGACTTCCAAACGTCATGCGCGCACAGCTTAGAACAGTGGTTCTCAAAGTGGGCGGAATCGCTCCCTTGGGGACGATTTTGAGCGGCAAGGGGGCGAAAAAACCAAAGGGGCGATAGGGGGTAAAAAAACACAAAGGAGCGAAAATGCTCAACCACTAATCGATCATTGGGTTAATTTCAATAGCCTACTATTATGACTTGTTAGTTTTTTGCAAATTTTAATTTACTATGTTTATCGTTGTGGGTTGTTATCCGTTAAAACCCATATTCTACTGAACGTCTATATATAATTAGGAGATGTTATGCATTTTTTGCAGGTACTGTTTTTTTAGAATTTTATTACAAAGTACTGTAAGTTAGTGTTTTTAACTCCGTTTGTGAGAAATTGGTGTAATTTGATAATTTTTTTGCAATGGAGAAGACATCCAGGACCGGTCCTTCTAGACCACCATTCCCATCTAGAGGCTACGTTTTTCGTAAACCTTAGATTAGCAAATAATTTTGCTCTCAAGCTCATGTATTATGTTTTCACTATAAACTGTCGATTACAATTGCTTTTTTCGAGTCAAGAGCATTCTATAATTTTTATGAACCTTTTTCTGTATGCATCTATATATAGACGATCAGTAGAATGCGGAGTCATTTTTTTATGCATCTATATATAGACGAGACGATATTTTTTTTCTTTATTTTTTGCAGCATACCGTTAGTTGACGTTTTGTCAATTTTGGAACAGGAAGATGAGGAAGTGCACAAGATCTACATCACTCCTCCCAATGGTGAAGTAGATGGGGATTCTGATGGAGATTCACGTGAAGAAGACGAAGAGGGCTATGTTGACAATCTTGGAAGGAAACTTCTCCAAGCTGATTCAATTGCTATCCTTTCAAACGGAAGAACAATTGGAGAGGAGGACCAAGAGGACGATGGGAATGATACGGAACCTTCCCGAAATCCTGTTTGCCAGAAAGAACGGTTGCAGTACAAATGGACTGAGAAAGTGGTCCCACTCGGAGGACATATCGAAGAGTGGCAGGAACATCCTCCGGTAGTCGACAAGCGTGCCGAAGATTCCCTGGCTTAAGTGTTTGAGTTTTTCTTCAATAAAGCTCTGTACTCTTTGATAAAGAAGGAGAGCATGCGCTATGCCACCCAACAAAGATATCCCCAATTTCAGTGTCACTGTCGAGGAATTGCGAATAGTTATGGGTATTTTGCTCATTTCTGGCTACCATCGTCTTCCAAGCAGAAACCACTGCTGGAGCCTGAAAGCTGACCTCATGGTAGACATAGTAGGCCGTGCAATTCCACGAAACCGCTTTGATGAAATTTTGCGGTTTCTCCATGTTGCCAACAGCCAACGTTTGGGTCCAAATGACCGGATGGGGAAATTGCGTCCTATGATGGATCACCTTCAAGACTTATTTCAAAAGGCGTACATTCCGGAATAACATCTTTCTTTTGATGAGTCAGTGGTTGCCTATTATGGGAGGCATGGGTGTAAACAATTTATTAGAGGCAAGCCGATCAAGTTTGGTTAAAAAATGTTTGCCTCTGTACGCCTCTCGGATATCTGATTGCCTTTGACACATATCAGGGCAAGACATACCGAGGAAAGGATTATGAAAATGTTGGAAAAGGAGGCGGGTGTCTTCTGAACAAGGTTCCCATTCTGTAATTTCTATTAAACCCAGACTGCTCATAAAAAAAAACATTTGTCTAGGCCTACCAAAAAAAGCCAGAAATACAAAAAGACACATGAATGCAAATACATGAGGCAAAACGGTTATTAAAATACTGATTTACTTATAGTTCCTTTTTCAAATTTGTGTCTGCAACGTTAAAATTTATATTTGGATCACTTTTCTGTTACTCAAAACATTTTTATCCAATAAAGCTGATAACATACTCCATTGTTGACATCTCTCACTTTTCAGGCTTAGGTAGGCTATATAGTAGTCGCTTTGCTGGCTTCTTGACAATGCTTGTTTTGCACTTGCCTTAACAGTCTTGATTTTAGCAGGTTTGTTTTTGTTTTAACATGATTAACAACAGCAAAAACAGTTTTTCTAGTGATGCTGTAAAATGTGGCAAACTGCAAGTATGGCCGTTAAACCATAAAGTATTGCAAACTCCGAGTTATCTAAGCCATCTTTGATGTTACGCCGATTATACCGGAAATCAAGGATATTTATTGGACAAGAACACATCTTCAAACTTGATATGACCTCCAGCCTGTTTTTTTGCTAAGACGTGTTGTTCATTTGTCTCATGTTTGTATTAAAATTAGTGATAGCCTAACAGCATTCATTAGTTTATATTTTCGGGCATTATGACCGAACTGACTTAATTGTATTGTCATTTAAAAAAAGTTTGGTCTACGGCAGAAAAATGACCGAAAGTAACCTAGCTTCCTGCTGATCTTCAGGCCCAAGATGGACAAAATGTAGGGCCACGTTTGACATTGAACTTGGACTTTTTGTGAAATCTTGAGCTGCAAAGGAATCTAAAATTCCTAAGCTTCAAATCCTTACTCCAATGCAAATTGTTTTTTAATTTGCATGAAAAGGGCAACCAAACAATTTGAACATTCTGTTGCAAACTTTGTTTCATCAAATTCTTCAGCTGGTGTCTCGGATAACAACCATTCACGCAAATGCAAATCTTTCACACTTGTTTATATACCATTTGTTATTTGTTCACGTCTGGTGTAACTGTAATCCGGCCTTTACTTCCGATGTACGCGCAGCTGCATGGCTGTCTGTACGGATGGTAAGCACCAGTGTTTTTTTAATCCGTTTTTGGGTGTCAAAATGACACCCTAAAAATTTGAAATGACACCCTAAATTCTGAAAGCCGAAATATGGATTTGATTTGTATTGAAGTAAAACGATTTGAGACAAGCATGTTTTCCTGCACGTGGCTATAGTATTTTGTAACAGACGGCTGCAATGTTGTAGGTCAACAAAATTTTCTGGCGCAGAAGTTGGAAGCGAAAATTGTAAGTTTGGTATCTGTGCATTGTCATGCGCACCGCCTCGCTTCGGCCTCTTAATATACTGCCGCAGATTTGTACAGTATGGTGTACGAAACTGCAAAAGCACTTTCATGCAATTATGGAAATGTTTTATTATTTCACCGTTTCGATCGGCTTGCCTGGCGATGCATCAGACTACAATGAAGACTATAAGTTCGGCAGCAGCAGCGGCAGCGCGCATGCAAAACAAGGTGGTTGTCGAGTGAGGCAACAGTGAGAGCTGGAAGGGAGATTTTGGCGTTTGGGCCGCACTGAAGCAGCTGGCAGGAAATAAAAATAATGCAATGTCTGTTGTTTTACTGCGACTTGCGAAAACAAAAAATTCCAACACGGTGCTTTCCAAATTTACCGTCCCCATTCACAAAAGGGAGACGGGAGCGAATGAACCAACTACCGCGACATCTCTTCGTTTGTTTCCCAGGAAGAATGTATGCCAAGATGCCACGAAAACAATTGAACCAAAGCTGGATGATACCCAGTGTGGTTTTCGTCGCGGCCGTAGCACTAAAGAATATATTTCTACTCTCCAGCAAATTTTCAAGAATTCCTGGGACGATGCCAAAGATTATACACGTGTTTTGTAGATCTCGAGAAAGTGTATGGCCGGGTTCTTCGTGAAAAGCTTTGGGGGGTGTTACGGGAGTACGGTGTTGAGCTTTATTGCTCCGTGGTTGCGAAACGGGAGATTTTAAAGAACGCAATGCTTTCAGTTTTTAAATCTGTCTTTGCTCCGATCCTCACCTGTGGTCATAAATTTTACGTGAGGGCTGAAAGAATACTGTCAAAAGAACAAACGGCAGAGACGGGATATTTGCGAAGAGTTTTCGGTGTGACACTTCGTGACAAAGTGCACAGGTCTGAAATCCATACAGCCCAGGATGTCAAGCCACTTCTCCCAATCGAGAGATCCCAGGTATGTTAATTCGGCCATGTGTCCAAAATGTCCCAGGAAACAATAGTAGACTAAGTCCTTCAGGCTACAGTCTACACCCACGGGAAAGCGGCCCAAAGTTTGTTCAAGGACCAGGTGGCGTGACTACATCTCCGACCTTGCTTGGTCTCGTCTTGGTGTGGAGCCAGCAGAACTATTTTGGATTGCTGTTGATCGTGAGGTATTTCGGGTCCTCCTGGAGGTGCTGCCCTCGCGACTCTCCCCAAAGGAAAACCGGCACGAAAATGAGAAAATGAATCAGTGTGTACATTCAACCTTTCTATTTATGAAATTGTCTGTAGTTTGTTTGCCAACAGTGAATGTCCTATTCAAATGAGCATATTTGAACGGAAACTTGCGTTTTTGTGAAAATCAGTTAAAAGTATCAGACATAGAAGGGAAAATGGTATTGACACCCTTAAGCTCTGCCACGACACCCTTTTGAAAACCTTAAAAAAACACTGGTAAGCACCCTACAGTATCAGGTATATATATTTATTTATTTTACTATTACAATTACTATAGGTCGTTGCCAAATTTTTATCTTCAAAAAATCCAGATTTGATAGGATTTTTCAAAATTAAACCTAGACACCCAGATGGACTAAAAAAAAGCAGATCTGGGTGGAAAAACCCAGCAATGGGATCCCTGCCTGCAATATTATTGACAGCCTGCAATATGACTTGAACAAGTTGCCCACAATTTTTTATTGTGATAAATATTTCACAGGAATGCCACTCTTTGCGGAGATTAGTCACCGTGGACAAGGTTTGATTGGAACAATTCGGGATTGACTCGAATATCAAATAAAACAAATTTTGAACTCAGTAACGGCAACGAAGAAAGTTCCACATGGCGAAAACACTTTAGCGTACGACTCCGCCAACAAGGTGGTTCTTTGCCGCTGGAAACACAACGCTGTTGTCACGCTTGCATCGAATATAGTGGTCGACAAACCCATCCAGATGACAAACCGTTGGTCAGTCAAAGAAAAGAAGATTACCATTACCCAACCAATGGTAGTGCGGGATTACAACTGTCATATGCGTGGGGTTGATCGGGTTGACCAGGACATTTCTTACTACCGCACTTCTTTGCGAAAGAAAAAGTGGTGGTTTTCCTTATTCACATGGCTGCTTGATGCTACCGTGGCCAACAGTTATTACATCTTTAGGCAAAATCACCCTGACATGAGTTTCCTCGATTTTCGTCCTGAAATCGTTTTATACTCCCTTCAAGGCAGCCACCCTACTCCTTCTCGACCTGGTCCGTCACGTAATCGAAGTGAGATTGCGACCAGAGTTACACAAGATGTTCGCTTCGATGAAAGAGGTCACTTTATTGTTGTCAGCAACCACCAACGGAAATTCGGAAACTGCAGTGCTCGACCAGTTACAGTATGCATCAAGTGCAACATCCAACTCTGTGCAAAATGCTTCATGCCGTTTCATTCGCGCTGACTGTTCTTTAGCAGATGGATCATTGTATGTTTCTTAGTTGACTTGCATTTCTCGGTGCGCAAGAACAATTATTGCTTTGATTGATCGAAATCTTACATTTTTCGACATCCTTATTATGTGATTGGGGCGTGTTGCACCCCACATTATCTAAATTAAGACTTGTGTACAACATAGATTGTTTTCAGCATCGTTGCATTCTTGTTTTGTGTGCAAATATGGTATTTTCGCACCTTTCGTCAGAGTGAAAACAGAAACTGGATAAAAAGTGACACCGATTGTGTATATATAGATTGCTGCGTACTCGGGTGGTGAGGTTGTGCGTCAACAAAATTAGGTTTCAAACTGTTTTTTTCTATTCCAGTAGATGCAGCATTTTTACTCTGGATCGTCTGTGTGCCCGGCTGCAGTGCGGATTATTTTCACAAGAATTCTGAACGTAATATTAGCGTCGTAATACAATTGCTTAGTTCAGCTATTTAATGGCTTGATTCAATTATTTTAATACTTTCATTAAATAAAATTCTTCACATTTACTACCTTGTGTTTGCTTTATCAGGCCTGAGTGGCGAAAACGACGTGTCGAGAGTGAAACGGGGGCAATTGATTAAAGGAGTTTGAGAAAGACTGGCTTAGAAGGAAGACTGCTCAATACTGGACAACTTTTCCGGCATCCTTTAATCAACAACCACAATGCTGTAGATTTAAACGAAAAGAAACATGAAACTGGAAATTTTATAATACCTTTGCACAAGAGCAGTGACCAATGTTTCTTAAGCGACTCAAAGTCCAGAGAAAACATGTTCGCATCTACATTTAATAACGTGATATAGCACTACAAGATCAACACTGGCTATAAGACGAGAAAGAATGATATCTAGGAATGGTAAGGGAGGCAATATGAAGATTGTGCAAACAATAGACAAAGAGATAAAAGGTTTCACAGGGCCTACGCAAATAATTGCCATCGTCAAGCACAGGACAGGACAACAATTGGTAAATGTAAGCCATGAATTTCTGAGTAGACATCATTACAACAATGCGAAATCAGGTTTAACCAGCTATTCTCAACCAAGTAGGCGTCTTAAATCCGTAGCAGCTGTGAAGAGGACATTTTGATATACTGTTAGACTGAAATCAGAGAATAAATCAAGATTTATTGAGACAAAAGTTTTCTTTTCAACCTTAGCTTTCAAATCCAATTAAAGCCGCTAACAAGATTGTATGAAGTTTTCACCGTCAACATCTCAGCAACAACCTTATCTTCAGTACATCCTCACAACAGTGTATTGAATCACTTGCTGTTCTTAAACAAAGCGGTCGAATTCCTATTGAAAAAAAAATTGATCGAGGTTACTGATTAATTTCTTTTTGGCACTGCCACGTTTGTTTGCATTACTGCAAGCTATGTTGATAGAAGAGAACGCGGTTGACGCACAGTTATGAAAATTTTGCTTAGGATCGGCTGAAATCATGTGAAAAAACTGATGCGACGCTGTAGTCCGAGGTTGACAGCAGCAGATACAAAATTAGCAATGGTTAGAACTGAATCCAATTACTGCAGCAACGTATAGTTCAAAACTAAAGCAAAGTAAGGAAGCTGGTCAACGCATTGTAAGGCAGTATGTCACTGTATTTGAAGACACTATGACCAGTTAGCCTGCTGTAAGTTACTGCGGTGCCCTTTGCATTTGGCACATCCCAGGTAGCCTTGGAAGTATTTTAATAGAACCGAGCACGATGAGTGTCAGGAAGGGGAAGTTCTCACCCGAATGTTTGTTGAAAAATTCCAGAGTAGAGAACGGTTAACATCAGATGGAATGTTTCGAGGTGCAAACTACTACAAAATTTCCATATAACTGTCTTTCACACCGGGAAGTTTAAAACATGTCCCGAAAATAATTGGAAGATCAGAAAAGCTGTTAAAAGTTTTCTGTCAAAGCTGAAACCAGTAAAAAATGAAATTGTCTTGAGAAAAAAGAACAAGCACAATGCAGTTTTCTATGACTAGGTCAGGGGTGAGCAAACATTTGCTACAGAGGGCCACACTGAAGATTTTATTGCTACCGAGGGCCTCATGCTCGTATTACATATATTACATCTATAATCGCTTTGACAACTTAGAAAAAGTCTTACACGAGCTGCCACAAAAGGAAGGTAACAACAGTCACTTCCGGTTGAGTAAAAATGCGGTTTCGAATGAAACGTGTGGAAAAAAACTTGATAATTCTAAACTAATCGACAAAATTACTTTAACATAGGCTCCATATGTGTACTATCTGCGTAGGTGTGACTGCCCTGCGGGCCGCACAAAATGCCCTCACGGGCAGTAGTTTGCCCACTTCTGGACTATGTTGTTTTCCCTTAACTTTGGATTTAAAATCTTCAATTACGGTTTCAAGAATTTCAAATCTGCAAAACAAAATAGCCAGCACAGAAGCTAGCATTCTCACTGCTGGTTGCAAGTGAGTATATCTCAATATCCTCCATAAAAGCTGAAATCAAGCGGGAAAGCATAAACTTACTTTGAAGTGGCAGAAGCTGTAACGGGTCGACCAAAAGTTTATTTGCCTGACGTAGAAACCATTTCAAATACTGAGCAGCACACAATCAAACCAGAAACTTCAGAAGCAATAAAATTGCGCCAACAATCAATAAATATTCAACTTGTTTTGTTGCCCTTTTTTAAATGAAATTATGAAGACTCACCTTTGCTGTTATTGTTTGAGTAAAGATTCCTGTCCATCCCACAACGGACGCACTTCAAGTGTAGGGACACAAAGCAGTAACGCAGCCAAGCGGTCATGGATGCCAGATGATCGTAAATTGCGTTGAAAAACTACAGCTAAAAATTTATGTTTTGCAAGACATTCGTATAGAAATTGCTCACTGGGGTGGATAGAATGCTGCTCTAAAATGTTAATAATGAAGTTGATGAGAAGTGACTGAAAGCTTGCTGGTTTACGAGTTACGAAGGGAGGTGAGATACAAGGTCAGAAAAGTGTGAGTATAAACATGGGCGTCGGAAGGATTTTTTCCATGGGGGGGCCAATAGTGGATTTTCCAGGGGTAGCCAAAAAGAGTTTTGCAGAGGGGGGCAAAAGTGGCAAAATTTAATTTTGACAACTCGAAACCGTGAGAAAACAACCTTTTTTGCTAAAAATTTGATAGGAAAATATTGAATTTTAAGATCCAGGGGGAAGACAGGGCCCCCCTACCCCTACGTCGCCCATGAGTATAACAAGCCAAATGGTTTTGATGATTTAAATACGTAGCAGCTGATGACATGAAAATAATATGAAAAGTCCGATGCTGGTTCGCTACAAGGGTTTTCAAACTGTCCTTTGCTTTTTACTAAAATATTTGGCACAAGATAAAAGATAGGTAAAAATGCTGGATTCGAAGCTGAAGGTTCTTTTTATTTGAAAAGCAGCGAGTTTCGTGAAAACAGAATGAAAACCCAGCCTTTTGAGGTTCAGGCGTTACGCAACTGTGCTTTGCATCATGAGATGAGCTCTTACCCTATCCTCTACAACAGCCAAACTGACAATTCAACCAGATTATGGATACAGAAAGCAGGACTATGAAGCTCTCTTCTGTAGTTTTTGTGTTGGATTTGCTGCATTTTTTACAAATGCTATAGATTCCGTGACATGCGACGGAGGCTACAACCTCCGATGTCGCATCTACTTATAACTGCACCCGCGACAATCGGGTGTGCATTCCTTTTCTTGTGTATATTTGCGGGTTATACCAATAACTGCTTTCAGAAGTGCAGATCCCTCAAACCAATGTCTATTAATCTATTCGCATATAGTTTGAACCACTTGTGTTTCAGATTGCTGCACATCATCTGATTTAGACTTCCCGTGACTAATTTTCGAAAAAAAGAATTTTATCAAAAGTGAGTCATGCCTCTGGTGCTGTATCATTTTCCACCAAGTCCTCCCAGTCGTTCCGCTCTGATGACCCTGAAAGTGTTGGGACTTGACTTCGAAACAAAGATTGTTGATTTATTTAATCGGGAACACAGAAAACCGGAGTACTTGGCGATCAATCCTCTTGGTTTGGTCCCATCGCTGGTTGACGGGAATCTTTCTTTGCATGAAAGGTAATTAAAAGTTTTGCAATGAGAAATTTTGTAACTCACTTGCTTTCTTAACAACTGGAATTAAACTGCGAAAAAACTTTCGTAACTTGACATCACACGCTAAGATGAGAGCAAATCAAACCTATGTAATGGATTGTTGTGGGTTCGGAAGAAAAACAATATTTACTATATTTATCTATTTAATAAAAGCGTTATAAAGCTCAACTGCAGTTTTATCCAAGTAAATTGTTTTTTGCAATATCTTATATAACCTCTTGGTTGCTACATTCCACAAGGTTGAAAAGACATTTTCGTCATACTTCACTTTTCATTTACAATCACTGGGGCTGAAAACAACGATGCTTAAATGCTTTCAAACAAATTTCTTTCATTAATATTCTCTATTCCAAAGCCCAAAGTCATGTTAACCAAACCATCAAATTGCTTTGACAACAAGGGTTTTAATGTAAGCTTAAGCACCCTGAAAGGTTTGACAATGACGGCTTGCTTCATCAAATCAAGCTTTATGGTTTGGCGTATGCAAATGTATTCTTGCATTTCAGCCGAGCTATTGCTTGCTACCTTTGCAACAAATACGCGAAGGGAGAAAAGCAATCTTTGTACCCAAGTGACCCCGACCAAAGAGCGAAAGTGGACATGGTGCTTTACATCACTGAGTGGATGTTCGAGAGAATTATTGAATACTTGGTAAGATTTAGGACAATTTTGCCAAATACTTGTTCCAATTACTTGAAAAACTTGTTTTTTACTTTATGAAGTTGCTCAATATTACGAAAAAATATGTTTTACCCTAAGTGTAAAACTTCTTTAGCAGGAAAAACTTCTTCAAAGTCTCTTTTACGTATTTTTTTGCGTATGATGAGAAAAATGGTGACAATCAATCTTCAAGGCTTATATCGCGGATGTTTTACGAGGTAGAATGATACGACGATAGTTGTTGAAAGAATTCAAGAGTAACTCAGAGTGTTGCTTTAGCAAACGTGTTGAACGAAAACCATTCCAACATTTAACTTAACCTAATGAAAGGTTAAAGCCGCTCAGCAACAAACACTTTCCTACTGCAACAAGGAAAATGACGTGGATTTGAACTTTGTCCACATTGAGTCAAACTAGGGTGTATTGAGGATGGAATAACCTTTTTTTTCACACAATGCACAAAATATTTATCGTCCAAGCACCGGGTTTTAGGCAAAAAAAACGCCTGAGAAGATGTTTCAAGTAACCCAGCTGATGTCGAGTGTAAAGAGGACTGGTATATGTCCATAGTTTTGAAGCAGATCTGTCCAATGTGACCTTAACTTTGGCTGAGGACTGAGGTGCTAGAATTAGTTCATTTTTCTCAACAACTGTTTCGTCTTTGTGTCTTCATTTTTGACAGCCTAAAATTTTTTATGTTGTTATTAACTGCAAAACGTATTACACTCGTTATATTACATATACATTTGTGTGTTTCAAGGTTGTTTCAAAACTCTAAAAATTTATTAGTATTTCAAACTACCAAAGAGTGTGAATTCGCAGCAAATGCCATTATCGCTATAACTGCATTGTAATTTAAAGTGTCAGCAGACTCCTTGAATTAATGAACAATGAATTTGCAAAAACTGTCCAATAAAAATTTAGGACAATTTCGCAACAGCCTTATCAACTGATCCAACATTTTGACAAAATTCGTAGTAATCTAAACTGCCAGAAAACGAGTCAAACATGATTAAATGAAAATAGTAAACTAATGGGAAAGAGATGGGTATAATAATACCTTGCATGATTAATTCAATTGCGTAAAATAAAATGTAAGTCTTTTTTGTCTCAAATTAACAGCAAATGAAAAATACATCGTTGACAAGCGCAGCTGGTTTTGTACAAAGCCAAAGTTAATGGATGCGTACAAGGAATAGTTCACGCGAGGTGCTGCCATTGACTCGCCACCAGTGCAGCATTCACTGTGAAAACAGCAGTGTGACCCACGGCGTAAGCAAGCGGAGATCACTCGCGACACTCTAGAAGGAGTACAAAAACCGAATATAAACTGTACTGAAAACTGTGTGACATGACTTTGGATTGGTATTTTGGTTTTGTGGCATAAGAGCTACCGATTTTTACTGAGCTGCTGTTCACGAGAGTCTTGGAATACAGCCTACTTGAAAGTTACAGAAACCTCTGCTAACTTTACTAAAGTTTGAAGTGATGCGAATCAATCACACTTTTGATGTTCTTGAGCGGAAAAGGGTAAAAACAGCAACAGGTTTTGAAAACTAATTCCTCGGCCAAAGATAGAAAGAGCTCATGAATGTCTTCAACACTGGTTTCGATCTTAACAACTTGACACTTGACAATTGATTTCTTTGCCGAAACTAACAGCTCGTATTCCGATATGCAAATTGCTAACTAATTGATATTGTTTGCCTGCCAGACTTGGAAACTTCGGGACATGTACTTCAAATGGGTAAAAACCTATTATTCTAGTAAAATTTCAGAACATTGACCACCCACTGCACAGTATCCAACTATTCACGAATCGTTTTTTTTTTTGCTTGTTCCATCAACAACACACAGCTAAACGGTTAATATTTCGGAAAAAACGAACCCTATTATTGCTAAGTTATGTTATTGCCATAAATTTTTTTGCAATCCAATTTCCGTAATTCTGTTTGTCGATCATTAAACCGGTAAAACCCATAAAATGAAAAAACAAGTGTTACAGGAAAATGGTGGACCCGTGGATAGTCAATATCGCGGTTTTACAATACGGCTAGACACACTGACGTGTAATTTAACGTTATTAAGGTAAATGACTGACTTTAAAAAATTTGTAAATCAATATGCAATAATGAGGGAAGTTTTATTTCAGTGAAGATTAACGTTGGACGCATTTAAAAGAGGAAAGTCGCGATGATTTTAGGTTTTTGGCGTTGAAGTTTTTTCCTTATGTTTATGCTTCAAAGTGTTTTATGATTAGAACATAAGAGCTGTGTTCGCGGAGGGGGCGAACATAGCTGAAGAGCATCTTCCTCGGGTCACACAAGGTCTTGCTTTTTTCGAAGAGAAGCTGAAAGATCAAAACTATGTCACTGGGCAGCACATGACGATCGCAGGTACAGTGCTGCTAACAGTTTGCTATTTGCTGATTACTAGTTTTTGTGAAACAATAATATTCCGCTTTCAGGAAAGCTTTGAGCAAGCAGAAAGCAGATTGCTCCAAATTTTAGTGAATTAAGTAGAATAACCAAAAATTACATTGAATGTCACATGTTTTAACGGAAATTAAAAAATTAACTGTCCTTCGAAACTCTTTAAAGGTGCGAGAAATCAGCTAACAAATAATATATAACAGTATTTTGCTGTAAACGCAGTAACAACAACAAAATCTGCACGTCATGTGAATTGTGTTTAAAAACTCCAGGTGAAAGGTTTCTGTGCACCCACAGTTTATTGGTTTAACGAGCTGGCCTGGTTTCAAAAGATGTAAGCTGACCACGAACATCATTCAAAATGTGTCAACAATGAAAGCGAAATAGAAAAAGCATGAAAATGCACGCTTTCTTGAGGTATTCTTTAGTTTGTCGGTTTTGAACAATTTTTTAGGAAATATTATATAGCTTTGAAATAAATGACAGATTTTATTTGATGTTATCCTGCGCATAAATTTCCTTCCGAGTTCCCAACAACAACGCCTATCGAACTTGGCATTACATCCACAGGAAAGTAAGGGGTAGCTCACATCACGTTTCCTATTTTGTCAGAATATTTCATGCCTTAATATAAGAAAAAAATTTTTTTTCTATGCTTTTGTTCAACGATACGTTTCTTCATGTAACTTTTTTATCCAGTTACTTCAATTGTCTGATGCTTTTTACATAGCTGCATTTTTCTCCCACTATCTGACGTTCTGTATGACGATGATCTATAATATGACAAATATTGTTGATGCTTTGCTACAATGCTTTTTGCTCTTCATTATTTATTGTGTACCAACCTACGCTTATCTGAAATCTGTTCTGCCAAAGTTTTCTATATATTTGTGTTTTTTATGATCGCCCCTATGATCATGAGCGTCGGAAAAATTATTTCCAGGGGGCCGAATAGTGGATTTTTTTAGGGTTAGCCAAAGATATTTTTCCAGGGAGGCAAAAAGTGGTCAAATTTGATTTTAACAAATCGAAACTAAGAAAACGACCCTTTTTTGTTAAACATTTAATAGAAAAATGTCAAATATCAAAATCCAAGGGAGGCCTTGGCCCCTGCTCCCCTCCGGCGCCTGTGATGCGGGTCATGTGTCTGGAACAAACGCGTGAATATATAGCTTTTCTAAAATCTCTGAAAATTTGCTTTTTAAGTTAAACGCTCCTATTGAAAATAAAAACGTCGGTGAATAAGAAATGATTCGTTCAATACAAAATTTTGATGCTATCGGGGCTGGCTTATTTGTTTCACATTGCTTTTTTGTCACGGATAAATTTCTTTGCGTTTCAGATATATTCACAGCAATAACTCTGACCATGCTGGACCTGAGCTACACTCAGCACTTTGATGCCTATCCAAACCTCATGGCGTTCATTACTCGAATGAAAAGTTCTCTTTGTTATGATGAATGCAACACAGAAGGAATGGAAAAACTGAAAGAGATATACCGTTCACAGGTTAACACCAAAAAACAGTGAACAGATCTGTAGAGATAAGAATCACTTAAACATTTTCTTTTTCCAGACATAAAGAGTTGATATTTGGTAAAATATCTCTGTTGATTATGAATAAACCTTTTTCTTGATTGCAAAGTGTGGTGACTCGACAGCAAGAAAACAACGTTTCTTGTAGCAGATGTGTAGAAATACCAGCAAAAGCAACGTATGATAAAGATACCTTGCCAGTGGTATCTTTGTTGATCTTTCGTAAGGTTTTTGTTTTTATTTCCAAGTTCTGAAACCTGATTTAATGATTACACGCCTTAACTGGGATGTAACCAGCTGATATTTTCAGGGGGGGGATGATTTCAACTTGTTGTAACTAACAACTAAACATGTTTTTAACAATTCTGGGCCGGGGGGAAGGGTTGCCCGGTTCGATGCAAAAACTAGCGGTAAAATTGGGAACGTACAGAGGTCATGGTTGATTTCAGGTTTTGCACAAACTTCATCCACCATGATTTCACTAACTAGAGCTTATCACTTCTCTGGGTGACACAGAGATAGGCTTAAGTTGTGGCATAATTCCAGGTTTTGTGCGGATCGTAATATCAGCCACTTTTACACTGCTTCGTATTTTCGTTGATAAATGGCACGTGAATGTTCCTAGCCTCCTTACTTCCAGAATGTAAAGTAAGCGATTTTTTTCCTGCAACAGTCGTTCTTCGCGGTCACATTTTACTTTTCTATCCCCATTACCAAGGTGTATCAATAAAGGTAGAGGTGTCAATTCTGTAGTTATCCTTCCAGTTTTTGCCGTCATTGGTGACTTTCGGTGTAGAATAAAATTCTTTTTTGACCGACTTGTATAATTTGCAGTTTTGCTGCAAAACGATACTTGATTTTTAATTTCTCTTAATGTTATATTGTATTTCTTATCAGGAAACTGTGAAAGTTGCATGAACTTGTTTTGTCGTTTTTCTGGCCAACGCCCAGAACGAAAATAATAAAATGATTAACAGTCCAGTAGCGGTGATCAGCAATTCTTAGCTGAACAGGGCACACGCGCCAAACACTTGACTCATCCCTGCTTTGTTTTGCAACGGGCGTCAACTCAGTTTTTGTCTTCGGTGAGACCAGTATCATGGTCAAGCGTATTTTTGAAGCTATAGTTTCTGTGCTTTCCCTAAAACGTCGAGAAGTGATTCCACTGCCTCGTCTTTGTGGAGACTTTATGAGTAATTGATGTTATTTATACAAGTTATAATTCTTGCACTAATATTCGCATGAATACATCCCCACAAAAATAAAACGTATTTTTGAGCTGCCACGTACGTTCGGCTGAAGAATAATCTGTTTCTCGAAAGGCCCAAATCTCTTGTGACTTTCTGACAAATGATGTGAAAAATTGGTGAAAAATATGAATGAGTGGTAAAAAATATGAAGATAAGACCCACGTTTCAGAATGATCGGTGTTGTATCATTTGTACGCCGTGTTTACCACTTCAGAAATATGTTTGAACTTTCTCGCCAGAGGTGCAAACGGGAACAAAGCTTGGTGATTTGTCACTGAAAGATAACCGGAATCTGGAACTAATGAGCGTAAGAGCTTTTTCCACCAACATTAACGTCATGAAGAATTATGTGCAATTCTCTGACTCTTGAGTGACTATCGTTTTCACTCTGAAAAACGTTTTTGAAACATCCACCAAGTTATGTAATTATTTTCTAGCTATAGTCTGTTTCAACAACAAAATGCAAGCACGTGCCAAACGTTAGACAAGAACCCACTGTTTTTGATCATGAGGATCAATTCTGATGCAACAGTAGCTTACTTCGCTGTATTTAAACAAAAGCACTTTGCGCACTTCGCTGAAACCTGCAACAAGAACTGACAAAACTGCAGCTGCAACAACAAATCATAATTAGTATGCGCAGACATAAAGTTAGTGGTTCCCATTTTCTTGGCCGCGACCTACTTTGCAACTCACGTTTTCTTTGCGTGACGCCAAGAGCCGTGTGAAAGGCTGTTGGGGCCCCCCAAAAAGTCCAGATAGGGCCCCTTATTAAAATCAGCTAGCATTTAAGCAGATGCGTGCTTTTTCGAGCCAGTTGCAAATTAGCCCCTTGAGCAGCGCTGTTTCAAAACCTAACCAAGCTAAACTAATAATGTACAACTTAGGAGAAAATAACTTCAATGAACTGTCAATGCAAAATAAGTGAAAACTAACTTTATCACTTGTTAGTTGTTATCATCAGTAAAGCGAAACAAATATCTCTTCTTGTGATGTGGTAGGAAATTATTTATGATGTAATTTACCTGTTTGATGTAGTTGCCGTACTTGCATCAACTATGATGTACGACAGGGGTGTGCAACCTGCGGCCCGCGGCCCAAATGCAATACAACAAAGTGGATTTTTATGCCGGTCAAAAGTACAAGACAGCCTGTGTGAAACGAAGGCGCGGCCCGCGATCTAATTTGTTTAACTGCGTTTGGTCCTACAGTAATAAAGGTTGCACACCCCTGGTATACGACAATATGTGAAACCGGCAGTCTCATTAATACTTGTGATTTGCATCCCGACGATCATAGAGCACCTGGTGGTCGCTGTACAGCCTCATCATTTTAATAGCCAGTCGCAATGTAATCAACTTGGTGCTTTCACCAAAAGCTGATAGGTGGACGTTTTATTTTACTTCGCCTCAACCCATTAGGCCAAAGGAAGCTTCCGATAGTGATTTCACTATCGAGGATGTTATGCTTTGGCCGGGTATGC
>JGI24022J15233_10000210_pt1 | contig 29796 bp, 21 predicted proteins | sample Ectturendosymbi2_FD_15233 | JGI IMG/M metagenome (IMG submission 15233)
CAGACGTGCGATCTGCGTTAGACTCGGGGTTTTAGGAAGAAAATGTTTGCAAGCTTGGCGACGGACCCGACTGGCCGTGACCCCATCGACTGTTGCCATCTGGGTCGAATGAACGCTGTGTCTGTGCATGCACGACAGCAAATGACATAAAACAATGATCAAATCCAAGGTGGCTGGACAGTATGAAAAATTGCAGAAAGTTTTGCGCAAGGCGTGAGAAAATCAGCATTCAGACGTCTCAGTAACTTTCAAAGCACCGCTCTATTTTCCCTGAAGGAAAAAAAAACATCATGTTGGTCAGCGAACCGGAGGCTCATAGCAAATAATCACTTTTTAAATGTGTAAGAAGACCCAGCTACACAACCGCTGCAAGCTGAGACGAACGAACGAAAGTGAGAGGTTCACGGAAACGCGTCAAATGAGCTATTTTGAAAACTGCTTAGGAAAATACCGGTGGCAATGGGTGTGCGACGTAACAAAACTGGAACGAAATCTCGTCAATAAGGAATTGATGAATGGGTTATTTGTTTAGATATGTTCACCACCACAAAAAAGCACAACCACACACAGATTTGACTCTTAAATTTTGCTACGCACGGTTTTTCACTTCGACAGATTGCATCACATATCACAGAATTCAGTTTTTAGAAATGTATTGTTTTGATAACACCCACGGTCATGGTAATTCATTCATGAAAAGTTCGGAAGACCTCGCATTGCGGCAGCAATCTTTCTCGAGGCAAGACGAGGACTGACGTCAACGAGGCTAGAACAACAGTTGAAGCACTCATATCAAGATGGGTGAGAGCCATCAATGCTCTACTCCACGCGAGAAGGCCCTTAAAAATCGCGTATAGTACGCTTGGGTAGCCACGAGCACAAGAATCGCAGCAATGCATAAAGCAGGGTGTGGTCTTTTGAATACAACAAACACACAGACAAAAGTCGGCTTGCCGATGGCTGAACTCGGTCAAAGACGATTCGTAGAAGAAAAGCAAGTTCTCATGTCTTGACCCATGCGTGAATGGCATACCGTGGTCGACAAGCTCAAAGTTCGAGAGAACTTCTGCTTACTGTTTGTCACAATCGGATTTCTCCGATCGCCCGAAGCCACATGCGGCATAAATCGGTGTACGGGCGGATAACCAGACCTACATCTTGCAAAACTAACGAAAATTTACGAAATAACACGAAACAAACAAATTCGAAATACAGTTTGTAAAAAAATTTCAGCAGCAGCACGGAACAGTACGTTTCTGCATTCACAAACTTACCTCTTTTTGCGCGTTTCTTAGCTCTTTTGAAATTTCCTGTTTATCACTTTCCAATCTAGCAATACAAATGGCTTTTTCTTCCTCAAAATGAGATCTTTCGTTTGCCAGTCGTTCCTGCATCTCATGCAAAAGCTTGTCCATAGCCTCTTTCGCCTGCAGATGCACCAAGCGATTTGACGAAAACAGTTTTGAAGTGGGGGCCCTTTTCAACAGTGAATATAAAGCGACACATCAGCAGAAGCACGAATTTGCTGGAATGCGTGGCTCGAAGGTGCGCAACAAGGTTTGATGGAAGCTACAGCTCACATTCATTACGGTCGCGGAAACAGAGACTTGACCCGTTCGCTAAAACAGTGACCTTATTTCGCTGCACAATGAACAGCTGCATCGCCGCTCACAACAAACGCACCTGCACCCATCAACAGTTACCTTGTGGCTTCACGCAACCCCTTCAGACCTTCACACATTTTTTAAAGAATAAGCCCCACCAACGCAAAAGCCATGGCAATGCGATGGCTTTGGTTTTCAGAAAGTAGTTTTTCGAGCATGCCACAGAGAGACTATGCGAACTACATACAACTTTTCACAAGTTGTGTTTCATTTTATGAAAGCTCACGGTTAAAATTACTTTTTCTTATTTTAACTCAGACTCTGGCGAGTCTGTTCAGTGGCTAGCGCTGAAATACTGGTTTGGCATTTGATGTTAAATAAGTCATGGTAAAAAGAACCATGACCACAAAATTCCAGCGCTTGGCAACAGAAAATTAAGCAAAATTGCTAAAGCCATGAAGGTATATGTTTCGTGAAACATTCATGAAAATCCAGCGCCAGCCCGTAAATCGCGAAAAATCTTTAAGCAATTCAACAAGAATATGAAAGAGTATCATGAATTGCAAGCAAAATTATATGAACAGTAATAACGTTACGCAAGCTTCGGAAATACAAAAAGCAAATTTCACTTAAATGAAATGCGCTCAAGCAGACTTTATTTATCTTGTTTGCAGTGACTGACCATTGAAGTGATGGTGTTTTCACGTAACAGTCTAATTGTCACTAAAAGCAAACTTGGGAAAAATATTCACGCGTGGTTTTTATTGTGGCTGCTGAACGCGTCACCGACTTTGGAATTTGTTTTTGTGAAGTTGCATTTCAACTTACCACCAGGTAAACTGCCGACATACTGCGGTATGAGCCTCCAAGCCCTGCGCGGCCAGCTTATAATGGCAACGTCGCGCAAAGTATAAAAACGACGGATAAGGATGAGTTTTAATTAGACAAGCATCATCTCTCAACATTCAGTGAATACTATTTGATTAATAAACAGTGATGCATTGTAGACAGAATTCCCCATACAACATATCATAGGTGGTTTAACATCGCGAATCCACAAACTTTTTGTAGTTTTACTGAAAAAATAGACAGCAAAATAGAAAACGTTCACTGAGCTATTGATAAGTTTGATTCCAGCAAATTCCAGCAGCATAAACGAAAATTGTCTAAACATTTTAAAGGCAAAATTTTATCTGTGTGTTGGAAAGAGCAATAGTGATAGGAAAACAAGCAAGCATGCACAATCCAGCAGGGTAAGCAAAGACTGCTTTCGCCGTCAACATTATTTTGCTGCTATTAAACGTTTTTGTGGCAATGAGAACATGTGACAAAGTTAGAAAAGAAATTATTTTATACAACAAAAAATAGAAAAAAATGAAAATCACGTGCTGCATATCAACCTGGGCTAATGACGCGAACTGAACGGGTCCCATACTAGCGAAAATTACACAGATTGTGCAAAATTGTATCGGAGATTATATTGTTATTGAAGGTGCATTTTCATTTCTCATAAAACATTGTAAATAGAACTATTTCTCAAACTATTAACTATCACGGAATAATAAAATTAATTTTTTGCGTAAAACCTAAACCTTGATTAAGTACAGGCGGATGCGCACTGGAGTGGAACGCAAGCTAAAAAATTCTGATGGGCTTGTTTTGTCCTGAGAACTGCCTCTGCCTTCAGTGTGTTCAAAACGGGCGACCATCAGTGCTCAGCAATAAAATACATTTTTTTCCGCAGCTGAGCACTTGCACGAGAATTTTCCATCAGTTTTAAGCAGTTGATGACGGGAAGATTGCATTTCCCAGCAAGTAGCCGCAACGGTTGATGGCATGAGTCAGTGTAAGTCGGACTTGTGCAAACTTCATTGTAGCGCTGTGAAATGCTATTTAGCGTGTGGTCCAGCAATTGAGGTAGCAACAAAAGAACGTTCGCAAGCCGTGCTTATCCCAACAACAGCACTTATTAGTATGAGTAGGACCTGAACGTGCATTTTCTTTAATGACCATTCCTTAAACCAGTTATAGGTTAAAACAGATTTTGAATTTATAACCTGTATAAAAGTAGTGGGCGTTAGTGTTGTTACGTTGCAGACAGAAAGACAAAAACTGTCACGAACTTGTATTTACTGACAAGCAACTTTGTGTGGAGCTTTAAAATCTCAGAACCAAGTGCTTCGAGTAATGTGGAAGAACCGACTCCAAGCACGAGTTGTCAACAATTGGCAAGTACACACCTGTCTCGAAGTTGTTGGATTGGGTGTTGATCGCGCTTTAACCTAGGTTTTGGTCACGGAATGTGCAAATGTATTGCTTTTAACACACAGTTCACGCTCGAGCGGCCACACACGAGCACTGGAACGCCATTACTCAAACGCAGCCATTGTTTTTAGCAACGTAGTTAAAGAAATTAGTTTCAAACATTGTACGAAGCAAAGTCTGCGCTGTGCTCGGACGCAGTCAGCCTGTTTCAATTTGCAGGACTTTTCTTAGAGTTTGCAAAGAGTGGAAGCACGAAGCCACGCAGTACAATTGTAGAACAGTTTGACTTTGTCGAACAGCAACAAAACAACTTTTAGAAATTTTAGACTCAGTGCTTCTGCTATTTTAACTTTTTACCATTTATCACAAAGTTTTGCACTGTGTTTTAGGTGACTGATTACATCAGTTATTTGATGTAAACCCAGGGATGCTTAAAAACCCGTTAAAAACAGTTCACGTGCTATTAAAGCCCATTGCTAAAAGTGCAAAATAAGATTTGTTGTCTTATAGCGCATGCTTGTTTTATGTATCCTTCTAGGCCAGATTGTATTTAGTGGAAAGTGGATGTAAGCGTTTGTAAATTGAAATTGCAAGAAAACCAAGTTTTTAATGTTAATATTTATTCATGAAATCTAAAAAACTAGGAGTCTCTTGCACATTCTTAAATACCAACAAAATGTTACTTTAATGTGTATTCAGTTGTTTATGAAAACAACCAGGTGTATTAACAATCAATGGCAATGTGAACCTGGTTATGTTTGTTGTGAAACCTACCCAAGCATGCTGTTATTATGGTTATATACTAAACACGTATGCATGGTTTTGGCAGAGCACATAGTGACGCAGCTGACAGTGAAGCACATGAAACAAAACTATTGGCTGGATCATAGCATGACGAAGTTACAAGCTTTGCTTTGCGAGGTGANAGTTTGTANACAGTTTTTTTTGTTTTTGTTTTTTTTTATTAAACTTTAACAGCCTCTGACAAAAGAAGCAATGAACTATCAATTTNTAGACCTAATTTATCAACAGGCATTTCTAAGCAATAAGTGAAACTAGAACACTACTAAGTTACAACCAATGATTTCATGCTTACACAGTACAGAGGAACCAGGTTCTGTAACCTCAAATCAAAAGAGAAATTGATACACTTGCAGCAAAAACACAAGCGGAAGTAGCTTATTTGTTTCCGACTTTTGTTTTGTAAAGATGGTTTGATAATAATAGTTTATACGCTATCATAGCAAGTTCTGAAAAAATTTTGGTGTTTATTTGTAGAGAGTATAATCTTAAAGAACTTTTATGAAATCTATCAATCGAGCCACATAAGCGAAATCTTAGGTGATTTTGCGGGCATTTCAAATAGAAAAACTTCACCCTGGAAAGGTAATTTATTCACTACCCGGGCAGTATCCCACCACAATCCTGTTCAAAACAAACGCAAAAAAAACATTATTTTTGTGCACAGATTTATGGAAGTGAATCTCAAAATGTCCTTACTGTGCAGTTCAAGCAAGTTTGCACCGGCTTCAGCACATAAGAATGCCATTGCTGCGACTCGCCGCGGTAATCTAATTAGATTCAAGGTATGACCGGCCATTAAGGATCAACCACCGTGACGTGCGGGACGTACAACGCTGGGGTCTGGCAGATGACAAGCATCGTACCGGGAATCAAGTTACACGTTGGCGCTTGTGTGGCTTGTGAGTGAAAAGCAATAACATGAAAGTCGCTGTTGATCGCTAAGCACTCTGCGCTACTTGTTGAATCTCCAGGCTACTTTATCAGATCCGGGTATTAGGGTTGGTACATCACGGCTTATATTGCAACATCACCAAACTAGTTCTTCACGTTACTGCTGCATCTTTTCGAACAACTTTAGTCGAAATTTGAACTGAAACTCGTTCTATACAAGGATGGTGAAACACGGTGGTGGGTGACTGTCATCGCAACGAAACGTCGCTGCACGATAAGCGCAAAGTAAATAAACGAATAAACTCGTGCCCGGCATTTTAAGCAAGAGTGCTGACCTAAAACCGCAATCGTGTCAAGTGTTATAGATTGTCTGCGAAAGCAAAACGAAAGACCACGGTTGAGGTGAAAGGTTTCTTCGTCCGTTTTGAAAGTGAACGATGGCAGAGGAAAGGAAGATAGTGCAACTATCTGCACAAAGGCAATGCTATTTTCAAGTACATTAAAACGAAGTTGCAGCTCCTCATAGCTACTTCATCTCTCTCAACGCGCAACGTCAAGGTGATGGCCGTGATTCAACACATGACCGATCGATATTAAGGATATAAGCCGATAGTGAAGTTGCACTAAATCGATATCAAACAGAAGCGAAGATCTAACAGTTAAAAGCTCGGCCGAGGCCAATGTATTCTTCTTATCTTTCCCTCAGTAAACAAATTTGCAGCGTTTAGGGCTGTTACACCGAAAAAATTGTCCGAGGTATGTGTCCGTAATGGTTGGACGCCTTTGTTTAAACATGAAGTGCGATTTTTAAACTAGTTCAAACGAAGCAAAATCGTGACGGAATTTACCACAGCCATTTGCTCATATTGTTCGAACCGAATTTGTCGTAGAACTTCATTTTACACGTTGCCCTGATCGATGATGACTTAACAGTTAACAGCAGACACACAACTCCATAGCAGCAAGTCAGTGAAGTGGTGAATGAATAAAAATAGTTGCTAACGGAAAAGACCAAAAAATAGTAAGAAAGGTCTGGAAGTAGGAAGTTCGAGAAAAGTGAACACAGAGCCACTTCACACGTATTCGATTGTTTTCTTCACAAATGCTTAGAAACGCATGAGGACCAACGAAAAAAAAACATGACCGAGAAAGTATCTGAGGCGGCCCGCATCAAACAATGAACGCCGCAAAAATACCAAGCAGTGCATACAAACTCCATCACTGGCCATCGCTGCTACAACAAAGTCCTGCTCACAGGTCGTCGAAGGCTGAGAGACAGACAGCGCTCACGGTCAAGCACCCACGAGGATTCTACCTTCAGCAAACCCACAATCCCCAAGCGTGAAGATAGGAACTAACGATAAACCGCGTAACTGGTCAGCACCAATAGCTGGTTGTAGAAGATGCGCGAGATTTGCTAAGTCTACGAAATAAAGACATTGCGAAAGAGCGCAAAGTGCTTCGCTCAGTAGTCACGCACGAAGCGAGTTACGCACCTGCTGCTAATATCGCGGTGCCGATTCTTGGAGGCGGTCCCTTGTCACATGCTTGGGATTGCACTTAGCCGCAGGTTATTGCAAATTTCAGAAGCGTACTGAGCTTTACTTTCACTGCTGCTGCAGCGCAAGAACCGATCTCGCTGACGTTTGAAATAGAAATTAGTTTGGTGCCTGGATTGGCACATGCGGCAAATGTCAGAGCAATTTGAAAAATATCTGCTGATGGCTATCATGTCACCAAACCAGTGATCCAAAACTTTAAACTACTTGCACGAGAGCCGACAATATCAGGCTACATGTCTTTTTCTGGACGACGAATACACATGTGTGGAAATTAAGTTGATGTATTTATCTCCAGATTAGACATGAGTAAAACGGTGGTTTTCCAACGTTTTCACGCAGTGACACCTTTCTTGCTTGGAGGCATACCCAAGCAAATGTCCTTACCATGTTTCGGTAAACATTTAGCTGAATCACTAGCACAGGGAAATAAGCAACGTTTTCACCGCTTTTTCCGCGGTACCCCTTGAAACTCCTCGCGGCAACCCTGGTTGAAAACGGCTGCACAAGAAAATGCACACTGAAAATGGAAAAAGCTACAGCAACATCACAACAGAAACTAGTCAGTAAAAATATTATATAGGAGCTAAGTAATTTCGGGTGGCATTGTTAACGGGGAAAGTTTACGGATATTAAAAAATGAGTGCTTTTGCGTTGGAGATATAGATCACAGAACAGCTTTAAAAACGTCAAAGAGGTCAACATGTTGATAGTAAAGGTCGCTGTAGTGTATTGTGTCAATACCCGGTCCGTATGTAATATTAAATTCCAGATAAAAACCTTTTTTCGAGGTTTTATTCAACAAAAACATAAAGGTATAAGTAGATTATGATGGTTGTAAACAAAATAACGCTTTAACGCAAGCCTAAACCCTGTGCACAATGATCTTTTTGGTCTATACGACTTACCTCCGCTTTCATGACTTCGACCTGCGCCTGGTGACCCTTTTCCATGGAAGATGCTTCGTTTTCGAACTGAAGCTTGAGCTGGTCGACCTCTTCATCATGCATCATCTTAATTTTGTCAAGATCTCGTTTGAACTGACGTTGCAAAGCTACCTTCTCTTCAGCCATGGTTTCTATTCTCTGAAAGACAAGAAGCCTGTCGTGCGGAAGTACTTCCGGAATGGCGAACACCGTTTCTGCAAAAACAAGCCTTTCACGTTTCGTGCTGACGAACGTAGCTTGTCCTTTCAAAAAATAAAAGATTAGTGTGACGTGCAATCAAATTATGCTAAATTCATGACTGTCAAAAAATTAGCGCAAGATCAACAGTTTAGGTCAAAATTGGAAATTTAGAAGGACGTTTACGTTAAACAATCGTCAAGATAAGAAGAGAAAGCAAAATTCTGGCATACAAACAACGAAAGGAAGTAATCATACAAGCACGTCTCGCACCTTATTGAGAGCTGTTAATTGCTGAATGAGTTGTTTGCTTTCTTCGGACTGTGAGCTCTGCAGCGAGATTCTCTCAGCATCCAGATCTTGGAATCTTCTCTTTAGCTCTTTCAGTTGAGCTTCCAAATCGCAAATACTCTCTTCTTGAGTTAATTTAATTGCTTCAAGAGTGCCAATAACACCTGACACGAAAGAAAAACAAACAAGCGCTTTACTTTGAAAAACACGGAGAGGAATTTTTCTTTACGTGGTTTACTGCGACGCAAAAGTATGAGTTGTTCGTCAACAAAAACAAAAAAATAATTACGAATCAGCAGCTCAACTCCGCCGTGTGATGCGGAGTAGAAAATAAATTGCGGAGCAAATGTATGCTCAACCAAAAGGTTCTCTTCTCACTTGATTTGTGCAGGAGATCCTTGGATTGAGATTCTACCCTGGACTTTGATGTTTCCAGTTCTTTCTCCAGAAAAGTAACTTGGTCGGTCACTGCTGCATGTTCTGAATTCAGCTTACTAAGTTGATCGCGGAGATCCTGCAAAAATCGTGTAACTATTTCTTTCAGTCTTTCTGTTGTTGCAAGAACGATGCAACAGGTTTAACAGAAAAAACGTAAAAACAGTCATTTCAGACACGCATTTTGCGTAAACGCTATCTTACTTCGTTCAACAAGATTCAGAAAGAGCCGATCACTACCAGCAACGTGACAAACATCAATTTACCAATCAACGTATATAACCTAAGAGCACAGTGCATTCATAAGCACATCAACATTGAGAGCGTGTGAACGAGCTGCTTCGATGCTCTCTTTTACCTTCACGTGGTCAGCAGCGCTATTTGCTTGAGCTTCCGAATTCTGAAGTTTGTCTTGCAAATCTCTAACAACTTCTTCCTGAATCTGAAGTTCGTTGTGCAGGTCTTTCACTTTGTTTCGGAGTGATAACTCCAAGCGATTATGTTCCTCCCTCAGGGCGGATTCTCTTTCTTTGATCTTAGCTTCCAACTGGTCATCAGATAACGCCGCGGCTTGTAAAGCCAGAAGTTCATGCTCATAAAAAGATTTTGCTTTTTGCAGCTTAAGATCACAGTCTTCAGTAACTCGTTTTATTTCTGCTTTAGCGTTGGACAATTCTTCTTTGAGCTTTTGATATTGTATTTGGTGTTCATCCAGAAGTTGTTGACGTTCGCTAGTAAACTCAGTCTTTTGTTCATTCAACTGATTCTTTAAGCTCTGCAGTTGATTTCTTAAATCAATCGTAACTGAGTCCAACGTTTTATTACGTTCACGTTCCAGAGTAGAGACACTCATTTCGAAATCGTGTATTCGCTGTTCAAATGCTGCCTTAGCTTCGGATAGTTCGCGAGTTAGTGCATTGACAGATTGTTCGTATTCACGCTTGAGATTACGTTCCCGATCTGTAACGCATTGCTTGTACTCATCGATCTCACCAAAAGCACGTTTTTTCTCATCCTCATAAGATTGAATGCATTCTTCAAGATTATGGATTTTTCTGAAATACATGTATTTTTCCACTTTTTGTAAGAGAAAAAAATGATTTGCATGCAACCTATCCAAAAACTAGCAACCAGGGCTTGAAAAAATGTAAACTTCCCGGGAAGCTTGTCGACATTTCCCGTGGGCCGCAAGTTGAAGACGATCGCCGCTTTATGACGTCGCAAAAGGAATTTGTTTTCTTAAACGTTGCACTTAACAGCCTCAACTATCACTGCATTCACACAGATCAACTTGGATTGGTTCAGCCCACTAGCATCAGTTCACATTCAACGTGTAAAGAGTTGCATCGCCGCAGTGTACCACGCTACCGTTCGGTACGTAAAAACGAGATACTGACCGAGTGCAATAAAAGCGATGGAAGTAGAAAATCTTAACCGCGAAGTGGCAAATTCTCGCGCCTAATCCTTGCTTAACCCGCTTCTAAAATTTGGGTTTTGTTGGCACTATTCAATTTACAAGGAATTTTTTACTACATTAGATTTTTAGATAATTTATTTAAGTAATATGGGCTGCTTACATGGTGCCTCGCAACAATCGCCGACATATGGAAAATCGTAACAGGGTTTCTGACGACCAACAAAATCGTAGTTTGTAGACCATTGAGAGACTTCTACCAAACTAAAGATATCCGATGGATAATAAATTTTAATAATCTCTGACGCATGTGTTACGGCAAGAGTGTACGTAACTGGCGCAGCAGGGTTGAGCACATCCTACTCTCAAGTCGCGTAACCACGGCATGCCTGCGACTCCTGCACAGTATAAACCAGTGGTTCTCAACCTTTTCGCTGAAGGGAGCCAAATCCAGTTCTACGGCTTTGTCAGAGAGTCGCACTAAAAAAATTTTAACGCAAGTCAATTTACACGTTTTGTTTCATTGCAGAACGAAGTCTGTTACACAAAATATTAGAGGTTTTGTTCACAGGCATTGTCAGGGGGGCCTATGGAGCCATTCTCCCCCTAACTTTCAGACCATATAATCGTTTTGTGCTTTGAGAGGCGGTATCCCAAACAAAATAGTTTTAACAGTTTGGCCCTCCAATTTTTTTGGGTCCCCCAAATTTTTGGGCTGGCCACGCTACTGGCTTTATTGAAAGACTGCTGAGAGCCGCACAAAAGGTGCTTGGGGGCTGCATGCGACTTTCAGAAAAGTGGTTTTAGTAATTTGCTAGTGGTGCAGCATTTGAAGTGATTGTGGCGTCGTGTTCCAAACGTTGATTGTTGTGGCCAGTTCGGTGGTGGCGAAATCGGTGTTTAACCGATCCAACCTGTAGCTAGAACGATATTCAGACGGTGTTAAAAGTTTCTGTTGAGTGAACGTTCTATGCATGCATTTTTTAGGCGCGAGTGCGCAGTTACCAGAGTGAGGTTGTTGTGAGTGGACGCTGGTTTGGGCGCGATTTGAGCATTTTGAATGGCACTACATTCCGGAATGGCATTCGGATGGCAATACCATTTCGACTGGTAACTCAGTAAGGCAACCACTAACCAAAGCAGTCGTACAGACAAGTATTAACAATCTCAATGTATTCAAAAGCTTCCAGCTGATGCTAGCGCCACCGTCCACTCTACTATCTAAGGCAATGAAGTTCGCACGCATAAACGCACGTAGTTTTAAGGGCGTGTTGGCCTCAATGTCCTCTGACTACATGTGTCATCATAGCAGCAATATTAAAACTAACAGCTTTCCGCCGCCATTACGAGTCTACGACACGCGACCAGGTTCACCAAAAAAGCTAGACCTTGTCTCAAAAAAAGCCAAAATAAACCAGATAGCAGTCCTAAGACATATAGGCTACACATAAAACATGCATAACCAAAAAAATGGATATTAAAACTCGTCAGAAACATCGATAAAATGCAATTCCAATTTTTAGAAGCATTTTCATTCCCCGTAAATACAGTGTCGTACAGTTGTTTCTTATTAAATACATCGAAAATTTTTAGAGCAACAGTAAAATCTGTGCAATATTCTTTGCACCCTGCGTGGTCATAGACTCCCGTCAGAAGGGATTTGTAATGAATATACAGCTCAGATATGTTTTGCCAGAGCCAAGCCTTTCAGACTGAAAAAATAAAGAAAAAGCAAGAATTTGACTGGTATTTTTTATTTAAAAACAAGCCAAGTGCGTCAAAAAAAGCCTAAATTTAAAAATCTGGCTTCAAAATTGCCAAACTGGCACCCCTGCACGCGACTCCATGAGACCAATATTGTTGGGTAGGCGGTACTGTTGCGTCACAAGGCTAGGTATTGGACCACCGTGACTGAGCGAGGAAATTCGTGCAGCCCGTTTTATGGCTTTCTTGCAATTCCTGGCATATTTTTGATTTTACTTGACTTGCAGCTGCTTATTTTCCAGCGAGCATGTACGATTTCCGGGGAAGCTCCTTCCCGATTTCCACACTTTCTGCAGCCCTGCTAGCAAGTTATCAGCACCACAAAAATTAAAAGAATTTAACTTGAAAACAACAAAAAAGCTTATTAAACACAATACAAATTCCATTCTCTTCTACCAAATACCTTCTAAGATCAAGTTCACTACCAATCTTTAAACGATATTGCTGTATTTTAGCTGCAGTCTCAGCCAACATTTGTTGCATTTCCTCTTCATGAGCATCTTTCAAAGCTTCCATTGCTGCTTCATGTTCATCATTTTTTGTGTTTAGAGCATAGATCACCTAAAATAGACAATTCCTATCTTTTGAAAAATCAAGTGTAGTTTAAAAACCACATAGATCAATAGACATTTTTTCAGAAGTGGCAGTGTTCCAAACAACTTAGCTAGATATTAGAAAACAATAGCTTCTATCGAAGTTAAGTTCACAAACTGTTCAAGAAAAATGCAGAGTCATAGCGCTAACCAGCAACCAACAGTATAAATTAGTTTTTTACACAATGAAGAGGTCACAGGAAGTTATTTTAATGACCAATGACAGTAGGACGGGCTGCGAAAGACTTAACATTAACTGATCAGCAATCATGTCTCCAAGGAAAACTCCTTGGTGTAGAAATTTGGTATTAATAACTATGAATTGATCAACTAAGCAGTACAGTTGGTTCAGTGCACACTGCCAAAACTGGTAGACTGGATTCAATTCCTAGTGGGGTCATGCCGAAGAATTGAAAGACGGAACTTGCGGCCTGTCCAGCCTCATGATCAGTGTTGAGGGGGTGTAAGGGAATGATTCATGCGCTGTGCCGCCATTGCGTCACCACCAGTGCAGCATACGCTGTGTAAGCAGCTGTGTGGCCATGGCCCACAGCACGAGCAGGTGGAGATGGCCATCTGCAGACCACTTGTAACACTGCCGAAGGGAGTTCGGCTAGTTGCGAATTGCCAAAGTAATATTTAGTAGCAAATATTGAGTATATAATTTAACGTGCATATATTTGGTTTTCAATTACACTTGCCAAAATAAGGGTATTTGTAAATCTTTACTTTTAAATTAGCAGCCAACATGAAGATAGTTAAGTATAACGAAAAGAAGAGCACTGTTATGCAACAAACAACATGTTCAGATTTTGAATTTTGTGATATAAGTCTGATAAAGACATCATGAAAAATATGTTGTCCCAAATTGCTAAAGTTGGTTGACAACATTACTATAGGTATAAACATATACTAGTTATCATTTGAAAAATGAAACTGCAGATATGGCTTCACCACTACTGCTGCAGCTACACTTTGCCGGTGTGTATCTGCAGTATAAACAGAAACACATAAGAAAAACATAAAAATGTAAGAAATATGCATTGTGAAATAGATCAATCAACCCCAACACTAATACTACAAGAATCTATTGTGTTTATGTCACAGAATATGCTCAAGTATTTCATTACTTCACTAATTTAGAAGTGGTATGCACAAATAGAGCAAATAGCAAAAATGTAATTTATCGAAACAATGCTTTGCATTAATGAAAAAACACTGGCAGTAGAAAATCATTTTAATATTTGAGGAAGCAAAATAATTAAATACCTTGGTTAGCTGAGCTATCTTTTTTGACATTTTCAAATGCATATCTTGCATATCTCCTCCAGCCACACTGCTGCCTGCTCCATAAGAAGAGCCATACTTTTGTTGGTTGCTGTAGTACTGCCAGGACATGCTGCCCATAGCCATAATACAACAGAGAAAAAGTGTATTGATCTTGTGAGGTTCAGCACCAACAATTTTCTAAATCATTTTCATCATTACCAGTGACTAAAAAGAGCATGCATTTAACAAGAATGCATGCTTATGACACAAAAACGTTCAACTATGCCAGGATGCCCTCAATTACATTTCCTGTAAAACATGTTTGATGCAACAACAAATACAGTAGTAATATATGCTCACTTAACATCAATTTTGAATAAGTAAATTGGAAAACCAATACCAAGCGTTTTTTAGTTAACAGCAACACCACTTTAACAACAAACATGTTCTTTCATTACAACTTCATCATAAATCATCTTTAGAAAAAATAAATCACCAACATAGAAAGGTGAAGGTGCATAGGTGAAGGCATTTTTGCTGTATTACACAATAGAAGTAACGACTTATAGAAAAATAAAGATTTCTTACATTTGGCTATTACAAATGTCTTATGTAGCCAAGTATCATGTATCGCACATCAACAAGTTTAATAATTTATATGTGTTACATATAATCAAATTTACACACTCACATGATACAGGAATTGACATTAGGATAAAGCATAATATTATTATTTGAAATTGTCACAGTATTACTGGAGACAACTGCATGGTGCTTAGCAGACAAAAAGTTATTTCAATCACCCAATTATAATTATTATCATACATAAATGAGGCCTACTGTACCTGAATTTTCAACTTCAAAGTCTTCAAAAACAAAAAAAAGACATTCACTCCATGTTTCATGAGCTCATAATCATGAGTAAATAATATTGTTATTTGTTGTAATGAAAACAGAAAGGGTGGTATCGCAGTGGTGCTAGTAGCAACAGACCTGTCTAGCCACAACAATCTCCAAATAAACTGAACATTGCAGTTTGTCCTGAATTTCACCATTTGGTAGCATCAATGAATCAATTAGGTTTTAACATGCAACATGGTACAGATATGTCTGTATTTTTATTCAAACAATAAACAGTGTCACATTATTTGAACAAAGGCACCCGGTGTTCAGTTTTTGGACACATCCAAGGCAATTGACAAAATTAACCACATTCTGCTGTTTAGAAAAACAATACTGCATAATGAACCTATGTGCATGGTCAAAGTTTTAATGAACTAGTACAGGAACCAAATCATGCATGAGATGGATAACTTGACTCTTGGACTCATTCACCATAACCAGCGGAGTCAGGAGTCCTAAGTTTATACCTGCTTGTTGTGTATCTCATTAAAATGTCAGTTCAGTTAAGCTCAACCAGAGAACTATTTTATGTTTGAAAGCACAAAAATCGTTTTCTTATGTCTACTGCATGCCAATGTATGTCCACCAAATTTACAACAGGTACAGTACAAGCAGTCTAGCATTAAACAATTATGTATAACCTACAGTAATGCCTATTGAGTTTCATACTACTCCTAAGAATCTAAGCTTTTTATTCTATTAAATTGGGGTTACCCATTTTTAAGATGTTTCATGCCTAATTTCACACAACTTACACTTATGCGTAAACAACAACAAACAGGGTGTTCTCACTAAAGCAACTGGATAAAACATGTTATGAGCAACAGTGCCCATTACTCATTGTGTTTGTGGACCTCACAAAGGTACTTGACACTGTCAGTGGTTCTGGACTGTTTGAAATCATTCAGCATTTTAGATACCTTGATAACCTGTCAACATTCCAACTGCTCCCCATGCAAACACGAAGGCAACAGTGTGGTTTCATGGCTCCAGGTCAAGAAAATATCATGTCTGTTGTGGTGTCAAGAAAGATTATTGTACTTTCCCCAACTCTGTTTAACATGTTTTCAACATTACTGCACTTTGCTTTTCATCATAGTTTCAGCACTTACTTCACACCTGCTCCAGCTGAAACTTCTCCAGAGTCAACTGCGTCTGTGCATTAGTGTACAAGGTCTTGGCTCTGCTTTTACCAGTATGAATATTTTTGGATGCAGAGCAGGTCATGTGCAAAGGCTCCACATAGAAGTCAATTTCAACACATGTAACTATGTAACCAATGTTGTTTTTTTCACTGAGACATTTCGGTCATCTGTCCCATAATAGTACTAAAGCACGCCATAACAGTAGTCACAAGTCTATACTTTCGGACATTATGACTGAATTGACTTAATGTTTTTCGGACATTTCAAAAAAATTTCAGTCTATGACTGAAAAAAAACTAGAACCCATGGCAGATGATTCATTTTTATTAAAGAAACTACAGTGTAGTATATTGATTCTGGTGCATGCCATCTTGATCGTCAGAAGTTCTCATCAATATCAATAACTTCTACAACTGACTAAAAAAATTATCAGCAATTTCCAAGCTGTTCTGGTCATTACTTTTCAAGAGACTAGTTACCTTGATATATAATTACTTTTGTTACAATCATTTATTAGAATTTAATTTCTGAAGGTTACAATGTTTTGATAAAAGTCATGGCTACCTGTCTCAAATGCTAAGGAGCCAAAGATATAATTGATATTTGTTGATTTTGATGATTATTTTGAGAACTTTTTGTTGGAGGATAACATTATAAACACAATACTACCTCAGAGTGTACTTAAAACTGAACATGAACTGGGCCACTTGCATGCTTTTTCAATGTTTATTCCCTCTTACTATTGCTTGTGTATATATACTTGATTACACTTCCTTTATACTACATAGTGGAAATGCTCTTCAGATTTATTGTTCAAAACTACAACAATGCTACTAATCACATAATATTGACCTTGCATTTAAGATAAACAAATAAGTATTAACCAAGTAATTTCAGATAAAATCACTATAAAATAACAATCAATATCATATTTAATTGATGTAAAAGGTTGCTTAAATAAACCACAACAATAGTCAAAATAAAATACTAAAATATAATGGAATTAAACTCTTATGTTGGCAGCTGTCCATCATATCTTTCCGAAGATTAATTTAACTGCCAACTAGTTCAAACTTCTTAATTTCTAAAGGCTAAAATGTTTTGATAAAAGTCATGGCTACCTGTCTCAAATGCTAAGGAGCCAAAGATATAATTTAGGAAGGCATTTTATTACGTATTTGCTGTAGAGCTAGAACTTGTTTTTTGATTTTTGGCATTGTTATTATGCCGCACATCATGGCTAGTGACATTTTAGCAGTGTACAATGTGTAGTAAGGTCTACTTTCAAAAAGTTTTATATGCTAGTCTGCTGATCCATAGTTTTTTAATGCCATATCAGTTTTTCTCATTGCTTTGCAGATTTTATATTTTTACTTTGTGGAAATGATGATACTCTTTTGAGCAAAATAAATATTCCAGTTTTAATAGGCTTTGGCCTGATTTTTGCAAAAACACCTACAGGAGCGTACTGAGATTAGATGGCACTCAGAGCAGGAAACAAGTTTGGTGGCCCATGTTTGAACCTGACGTCTTTGGGGACCAAATGTACTGTATTGAAAAAGGTACTTGTGACATTGTTGGGACTTTTTGCTGCTCCCAGTATTTTGGCACCTGGGGCATTGTGCTCCCCTTGACCTTTCTGCGTACGCTCCTAAGAACCTGTGGGGCTTAATGAGCAATTCTTGCCTATAGCACACATTGCATATACTTATATTACTTCAGTTTTCATACCTGTTTCAGTGAACTTTAAAATTATAACATTAGCATGTAAAGGGCAACAATGAACCTAAATATCTACATGTACAGAGAACAGCATATAGCAAAGCTTTAGCATACTAAAATCAAAAGCAACGCTGACCTTTGGGTTCACTTTTCATATATGCATGACATGCCCACCTACAATGGGTCTAGTCTATCACATAACTGTAAAGTCCATATCATGGCAACTTGATGCATTTTTATAAGTGCTATTCTGAACTGCACAGGATATTTATTATATGCTAAGACTAAAATAAATGTTCACTGGTTCATTATTGCATTAAATATCTAAAGTATGTTACGATAATGACTTGAAAAAATTCAATTACAACACTGTCTTTCTCTAAGATTTTGGTACTTGAGATACATCCAAACCAGTTTAGCAGGCCAAGAAAACTTTTGGCAAATGTCCGTAAGGTAGTGTTCATCAAATTGTTCCCTTTTACAAGTTTGATAATTGTCACGTATTGCCTTTGATTATAATTAATTGGACTAGCCTGAAAAAGCTACCATATTATTTGCACACGTACAATACACAACTACAGTGAGTATATATAGTTTCAGGTGCACATATTAGTACATAGAATAAGTTGTTAAAACACAACCACCAACAAAATAGTTCACTTTTGCCTCAAACGGCATTTCAAACTGATGTAACCCCAACAACCCGAAAATATGCTATGTAATAAGCATAAAGAACTGAAATAGAAAAAAATGTAATTGATAAAATGGAGACACTTGATAAACAAATGCTAATTTGATGAAATTTTTATATATCCTATTGTCGAGTACACAGCAAACAAATTTTCCATAGCCTTTTAGTATGAATAAAAGAGGCTTTTTCAAAAGCACAGCAAACAAAAATTTACACAACCTTCACACGGAGTTTCAGATTTGCACGTTTATGTTGATAATCAAGTTTCGGATTTTGATTTAGCAAGCTACTTTTAATTTCGTCACTTTCACTAGGAGAAGTTAAGTTGACTGAGAGAGGACACTGATGAAAAAAGCAGACGTGTTGAGCATTAACGTCTTGCATTTTTCACAAGTTTATTGCACATACACTTACGTAAATAGCTAACCTGAGGCTCACAGGTTGCAATGACTGTGAGTGTGACTTGGGTTGTTTCACACAATAAAATCCATTTAGATAACTTCGGAATTTTTCATGCTAAAACTTAATATTTGGCATGTGCGATATCTTATCGAAACGAGGTACAAACTTTCCAGGACAGCGTAAGTTCGAGGAGTCTATGGTATGCCTGAATAGTTCTTCTGCTTTTTTCAGTTCACTGCCCACCGAAAGTTTCAAAAATGCTAGTTTTGCCAAGGTACTTGATGGTTATGGTTATATTTTTAAAATGTGGCGCACGCCCAGAACTATAAATCTAAACAACTTCCAGGATAAACTTCGGACAAGCAAAGACATTGAATAAGCTTGGCCTTCCACAAATTTCAACAAGACCTCCTCTGGGAGCTGGTGATGGGTTACGTGCTCATTGAAGCTGAACATTTCTAATCCAAGCTGACTTCGTAAACATCCTGTTGCTATAACAACATAAAAGTAACCGCTTTGCCCTAACTTTGAAATAATGTGAAAATGTTTCCTAGTATTATTGAATATTTAAAAAGATGCCGGAAAAAAACAACGTGTAGTACAACTCAACTGTATTTTGTAAAGGAATTACATTTACAACAAAAAAATAATATTTTGATGTTACTTCATTTATTAACTTCCTAAAGGGGGCAGTAAAGAAGCAGTGATTAGATAAATCCTTTGCGCTTGAGTATATGAAAAAATGCATAAATTTTATAGCTCTGTTAAAAGCAAATAGTACTCCGAGTGACATTTCCTAACTTGTAAAATTTATGTGCAATCCGAAAACGTTATTAGTGTATGGAAATTAGGTAAGAAGAAAAGTCCTATAATTTGATTTTGCAACACCATCCTCTCAAAATGCTCCGGATTAACAATATTGAAAGTGCTGCAAATTCCAATTTAAGAATTACGTGTGAAAATTTGGAGTATTGCTGTAAACATGATGCTGTATTGAATCTGGCAGTGAACAATGTGTAAAACCAAAAGTACAGTTGAGTGACATTATTAGCATGAGTAATAAGTAAAGTGATTAGGTTGTTTCGGTCGTTCCAGTTTGGCATAACCGTTCAAATTGTGTGTACCAATGGAATGAGGAATGCCATGAAAATAATGGAATAAGAAGCTAGGCTACTCCTACTCACCTACACTGTACCACACACAAGGAAAAGTAGTTTGCAGTGAGGGTTACAGTAAGTAAGCATCTGAAAGCCATGCCGCAGAGTTGTCAATTTGGCTTTTTGAAGCCAGATTTTCAAATTGTGGCTTTTTTGACACATTGATTACACTTGGCTTTCTTGAAAATAAAAAAAGCATTGGTTACACATCTTTAAATTTGAACCGTTGTTCAACCATCTCCTGTAACGTGACAATAATGCACGAGGAGAATGCAGTAGGCTTGGTAGAAACGTAGTAAACACAAAGGTAAACCTCTAAAACCTAAATGTAGCCCGGACCTAACACTAATGCTAACTAGCTAAGCTAACACTAACCTAATGCTACACTAACCTAACGCTAACCTCTAAACCAAAAGTTTAGAAAGTTTTGAAAACAGTAACTGTAAAGAAAATCTGACCCCACGAATTGAAGCGTGCAAGCAATCACTATTACAATGCAAGGCGCAAAGTTCAAGTTAAGATGCAACGCCCAACCATTGGCATGGCAGACTTGAAAGCTATCCGTTATGCTACCAGTAAAGCGTGTGCGACCCAGTTGTGTTCGCACACCTTCAGTGTGGACTTGAACCCAGAAACCTCGATGGCACTGACTTAAGCAGTTGTTGCTGCCTTCAGCTCGCCAGACGATTCGGCCAAAGAGAGCTCTTACTTCCATCCATGTGCATGGAAGTCACTTATATGTGTCGGTCGCTTGGTCTTTCCTTTCTCCTTGCTTTGGATGACTGTGCTTACATGTAGTGGTCGCGTTAGCGTGACTGCTACACCAGGTCGACGACGCTTGAGTGACAAACTGACCGCTTTAGTTTATTCGAAACGCGTCATACAAGGTGGTATGGTGGAATAAGTTTTGAAACAAGAAGATCCATGGGTGGTCCCATAGCCACTTTCTAAAAAAAGCCAGACAAAATTTGGCTTTTTTTCGGTTAGAAAGGCTTGACCCTAGTAGACTAGTGAAACATTGTCTGAGCTGCATATTCATTACAAATCTCTTCTGACGAGAGTCTATGGCCATGCACTCCAGGGTGCAAAGAATATTTCAAAGTTTTTACTATTCTATTGCCTTACAAATGTTTGATGTAATAAGAAATGAATGTACAACCGTCTATTATAATTACATTGTTACAGGGAAAGAAAATGCTTCTAAAGATTGGAATTGTGTTATATTGATGTATCTGACAAGTTTTACTATATCTATTAATTGTGTTTGGTTATGCTTGTTTTATATGTATAGGCCTATGTTTTAAGACTGCTATATCTGACATTTTTGTCTTTTTTGTGACAAGGTCTAGCTTGTTATTGGTGAAGACAGGTTGGCAACCCTGCCATGCGTCAACCATGACAGCGTGGTAAGTATAGGAAGCAGGAGCATGTGACACATAGCAACAGCACACAGTACAGACCATAATAGAGTTCCCATAGCCACATGTTGGTGTTTTTGTTTATGGAAAGTCCACTGCGCCTTATCAATATCTGTGAGTGTGAACTAATTAAGAGATGGTTTGGTTACTAGGCCTATATTTGTTCCACCGTATTTTTGTTAAAGCTTTTCAATATGGTGTAAAGTTCTGTATCTCCTATGATATGCATAACTGATTTCCTCTTATAATTGTTTTTGAATTTGTTAACATAGACTCAGTGCTGTCAAAAAAGGTGTTGTTGTTTCATTTCATAGGCAGATAAAGGTTCAAGTTGAAAATTATAGTAACTAATTTCTTGAGGTGATTTTATAAAATCAGTAGGTATATAAAAACCAGTTGAATAAGGTGACATGTCTGGTCGTCCTGTTAGCTCAATGAGGGGTAGACCTCCAACTGGTTCCATGGGTCGCCCCCCATCTGGCATGAGAATGGGGCCACCTACTACTGGTCGTCCTGGCACAAGAAGTGGTAATGCAGCAGGGGGAAGCAGCGTATTTGCCAGTGGAATTAAAGTTGCTGACAGGTAAATTAAATTAATTGTGTTTCTTTATTGCTTGCGTATGTTTGAATGAGTTGTAATGTTTATTTATTGGCAAGGTATATTTTACCATCAGAATTGGTCACGTGACAAAGATGAAACCCTTGGATTAGCGTATCATCCTTTGACATGATGTAAAACCTAAACCCTAAAGCTAAACCTAAACTGTAAACGTAAACCTTAAATGCTAATGTTAAACCTAAACTGTAAACCCTATACCTAAACCCTAAAGTTTTGGAAACATAAAAAAAAAAACTAATTAAAAACTGGTCTTTAAAGTAAAAGCAGCAGCGGTGAGAGCCAAACACACAACCACTAGAACAGCAGGCATAGACATTTCCTTTCGACTAGGTTCACCGTGCAACTAATGTCACGAACTCAACGATCTATCTGGACAAAAGGTGGATAAGGTTCAAAGGAGTTTGAATGGTAAAATATACCTAGCAGAGCTTTTGCCGCCATCGGCAAAGTAAACACTACCTTATTTATTTCATACTTTGCTTATTATTTCATAGTTGTTATTTAATTTAGGCAGTGTCTATTTTGCCTCATGAGACTAAAGCACTACTGGACCTATTTTGCCTATCAGCCGAACACAACTGGTTAAAGTGGTCACATGAAAATTCAGAGCACATGCCCCACATTACCTGTTTAGTTGACTGTGATGTCTGTAATGGCTCAGCCCAATGGACAAGTGTTGTTATGGTTTCAGTGAGGTCAAGCTGTTGCAGCTTCTTGTCTGCATTGTGTGAACTTTTGCTAAACCTCAACTCCTTGTCTCTTTGTGTATCGTACTTGTCATATGATCATTTCAACCAATTGTGTTTGACTAAAGGCAAAATAGCCCCAGCACAGCTTTTGCCTCATGAGGCAAAATAGACACTACCTTTATTTTCTGGATATAATTAAACTTGGTTAATCCAAAGTCATTTTGTTTTCTATTAAGATTCCAATGTCTGCGTTATAGTCTGGCACAAACTAATAGAGCAAATTAATGTTGGTATGAACTTTGGTGCATCCATAATTGAATTCATTTCAGTTGATTGTAATTATTGTGAATTTTTTGGTCAAACCAGATAAATCTTTACAATGGTGAGATTATAACAGGCAGTCACACATCTGGAATCAATGTTTTTAGAAAGTTACGGTGTGGAAATTTTAGACATTACTAGTGATAGACCAAAACTACATTGATGCAATCCAATAGTGGAAATGATGTATAAATATACCATTTTTGTAGCTTCAGCATAAAAGATAGAATTTCAGTTTAATTTAAAATTATGTAGAGTTTTAAATTTTCAAAACTTGCATCTATCGGAACAATCATTTAAAATGTTTTCTCAGTGAAGTCAACAACAAATAATAGATCGTTTTTTCTTGGTGGTTAACTGATTTTGAAGTTATTAATCGTAGCTAGTGGATGAATGTTTTTGGTTATTAATCATAGCTGGTGAACATTTGTGTTACCCATTTTTAGGGAAATTTCTGTTGAGGGAAGAATCGTGGATATTTACACCAAACAAGGCAATAAGATTAAATACTTTAACTTAAGAACAGTTTACTATTGAATTGGTTTGCGTTTGATCCACTTGCATGTTGGATTTTTATCATTTAAATTACTGTATATGGGCGCAATGTTAGTTGAAATGATTAAATAAAATCTCTGTAAAGGGTTTATATGTTGTGTATTATTTGTGGTTGCATTGTTTGCTAAGCAAAATGCTAAAAACTGTTTGTGTGAAATTATACCCACTAAAATTTTTGAAACTAATCAGGTTATGAGTTGACCATTATGCGCAGACCAATGACTCAGCAAGGATTGAGTGGACAGAAAACAAGTAGAGGCACCCAACGACAAATTCAGGACCGGACATTTTGGCTTGGTGAAGTTCGTTCCAAATGCAATGAGATGTCTACTGAAATTAGAAAAGTAGAAAATGATATCAAAAAATTTCAAGAAGAGAACAATACATTTTTGATGTTTGAAAAACGAGCTGAAACCTTAGCTTCTGAAATCTCTGACTTGCAGGTAGGCTTTGTGTGAATAAATGTGCAACTATCTTTAAGTTTTCAAGAGCTGTCAACTAATTTTTTGGATTGCCAAGTGGTACAAAGCAATTTGTTGTAAACTACACATAAGCACTCTAATATTAATACCAGTGCTTATGCAACCATGTGTTTATTCCAGTGATTCTTTGTTGTTTGCAAATATAGTGCTTTCATTAGTGCATGGATGTAGTAGCACAGAAGGTGTAGTTTAACAAGATCTGATTATAATATGTATAAACACAACTGCATGAGTTTGTAGTATTGTATTGTATTGTGTAACGTCTTTAGTGGTACAAAGTGTGTACAAGTTTAACTTGTAACTTTAGCATAATGAAATTATATTTTATTTTATTTTTGTGACAGCATCCTGTATTGTGATATGTTGCTTGCTTGCCGGACCTGTACTTTGATAAATGAAATTATAAAACATTTTTAACAGCTAGTATCAGAGATCGACCGATATGGCTTTTTTGGGGCCGATACTGATGCCGGCCATTCATGGACTGATATAGCCGATAACTGATATTTCCAAAATATTTAAATCGTGATTTCTACTACATTAGCAAAAACAAAATGTATTCTATGCGTTACTTTTTTTGAAAAACTTAAAAATTTGGCATTTATGAGCTAAAATTTTTCAAATTGCAGCAATTTCAATATTTTCTTATGATTTTTAATTAATCTGATTAATGACGATGCTTTTGTTTTCGAATGCTTTTGTTCAACGGCTGACGCGTGCTTCATGGTTCATCTTGTCTGCTTGTTTATGAAAACGCACCTGCTAGTGTTGCTGCAAGATAACTTCCTTGACTTGTTTCGTTGTGCTTTCTTGCGCAAGTTGTCTGGATGCGTGAGGAAAATAACAGCGTTTTGTCAACACCTACTGAGGCCGATACAATCAGCCGTTTTGGCCAATACCGATATATCGGTGAAACCTAAATATCGGCCCGATATATCGGTCTATCTCTAGCTAATATCTTCCCAGACGTGCAACAGCTCTACATTTTACTTTTTTGGTGTCAGGTTTTTGAAAAATGTAGGCACTATCCACAGTTTCTTGAATGAACTACTGAATATTTTCAGGGTGAGCTTCATGATTACAACATGATGATTGACCGTGTCAATATGAACCAAGAGCTTCCTGACATGGTTGAAGACCTTGATGCTTTAAAGATAAAAAATGATAAGGAAGCAGAAAGTCTTGAGAGAATTTTTGAACAAAAAGAAAGCAAAGAGAAACAGATTGAGGTCCTGGATCGTGAAATGAGTCGCCAAAAAACTTTGACTGAAAATCGTGTTCAAGACATGGATCCTGACATGAGGCAGCACTACTCCAATTTAAAGAGAGATGGCCTACAGGTAAAACAAAGTTGCAATGGTTTGGCTGGAGTTTCAGTTCTATAATGTTCCACCACCAGTTGTGTAATGGTGGTGGAACATTGTAGAAGTTCGATGTCAGTTCTATAGTGATTTACAAAAAACGAAGTCATGGCATTCGCTTGCTCTTACTGCCTTTTTTCTATTATTATTATGTGTTGTTGTGAGACATACATATTTGTACATAGTTTTTATCCCAGTTTGCCAGCTCAGAAAAAATAAACACCATGTATTGCAAGTAATTTGCTGTTTGAATGCACGTTTCTCAAACTTTTGCTTAACATAAGACCACGGTGCATGGGTTTGCTTTGATGTGTGGTGGACAATGGACACCTTCATGTGAGAATTATCCATTGTCTCACATGTATTGTTTAATAACTTAGTTGTACAAAATTTTACTTTATGACTGCCTCAGAGACCAGGTTTTAGATATGGGCACAAATAATGCACAGTTTAGTGAAACACAGTTATGGCACTTTTTTAAGTAAAATTTATTCGTTTTTCTGCAGACTATGGATGAATTAGTGAAACTGCAAGATGAACTGGATGCACTGGCTTCAAAGCAAAGCAACCTTGAAGCAGAAATGCAGCATGACATGATGAAGCAAGAAGCAGTTCGCTTATACGAGAAACTAAACGATTTAAAACAGAAGCAGAATCAGCTCGAAGAAGAAGATCAATCTAACCTGAGTCCTGAACAAGAGCAGCAACAGCTTTTGGCCACCGTCAAGAGCTTGAATCAGGAGATATCATCGATGGATCGGCAGAGCAAAGAACTTGATGATAAAGTGCGAGCGATGCAGGAGGAGCTGCAACAAGTCGAAGATGAGTTGGAAGACCAAGAGGTGAACGCGGTTGAACTTGTCGATCTCTGCGTTAGTTATCGTACAAAACCAGTGTATAACAGTAGTGCATCTGATTACTGTTTCTGATTTTTAAAGGTTTTGTTGTATGTTGCGCTATTAAGTGACAGTAAAACGAAAAAAAATACAACGCTAATGGGAATAACCCGCATTAGTGCAGAAAGTCCAGGTGCGAGTCTGCGATGTTAACAAAGCAGAATTCGGAATTTTTGCAAAGTTATATTCAGTACAAGGATGCAAAAACACAAAATTAAACGCCATGGTGTAATTTTCAAAAGCAGCTATTTTCATGTTCAGGAAATATTCAGTGAAAACCAAGACTTTGAACCACGAAAAACAACGGGTGTGCGACATTCGCAAAAATGCAGCAGTAACTTCAGGCTTCAAACCGATCGCAATATTTGCATGTGAATGGTCACCATGACACATCAACTAGCCACGAAGGACAACGCCGTCATAGTGCCTGATCTTTAAACACTAAAAGTGCAGAGCTAAAGAGGACGCATCCAGGTCTAAAGACGAACCGTGCTCTAAATATATAGCGACGATAAAAGAGCCACATGTTTCCAGTCAGTGACGAAAACCTAAATTTCTGATTCATCTAAAAAATTTTCACAGTGAGTCACTCACTATCAATGTCCAGCTAGCTGAGTGTGGTCTCAGCCTTCCAATGTGTTACCTGCGTATTTCAACTTTTTTAGTTCAATTGTTAAGTGTTCGTTTGTCTTGTCAGTATTTAAATAACTTTACGAGCAATTTTTCCTTGGTTAAACCGACTGACGTAATGTCTGCATAATCGGAATCTTTTATCTTTTAAGAGCGGCCTTTGTAGCCGAACACTTAAAGCAATTTTTCGTTGACATGTACAATAGCGTATGGAACTACATTCCCTGGTTTTACAGTAGAACCAGAGTGCAATTCGCGGACAAGTTTATCAGTGGAAAGTGGACCGTGGACAAAAGTTGAGAAAATAGACCGTTTTAAGTCAAGTGCATCTGTTTCTTTTATAACGTCGGTCGAACCTAGTACTAAGTGTTCTGATCAACAGCAGCAAATACCACCTTTGTAACGATCGTCCTTCCGGCTTGGCCAGCCATTACATTCCAACCGCGTCATTCTCAGCTATTTATCTCGAAATTACGGTGGTAGGGTTGGGGAGGAATCTCGAGTTCAGACCATCTGGAAGTGAATTTCTTCATGTTGGCAAATGAATAAAAAATACAGAAATTTTAACTGAAGCCCCAGTTGTCTTTTCGTCCTACTGCAGCCAGTTGTAGAGATTGATAAGCTCATATAGCTGTGAAATGGTGATGCAGTTGGATACTGATGTTTTGATGAGTGCGACGCAACTTTGCATTTCGTGAATTTGCCGTTTAGTAAAAACGGTGAACGTTGTAATCACCCAGAAGTGTAACATACTCTGCAAAAGCACGTTCTGGATGAAATAGAGCTGAAGCACGAAAGAAAAATTTTATATTTGGTAAGCTTCGGAATTGACCTTGTTTTCTGGCGCAATTAATCCGTGTTCACAAAGCGTGAAACGTAAATGCTGAGCAAAGTAAATTGAGCCATGTCATTTTATTTGCTACTGTAGAGCGAGGCGGCACAGAAGTTTCGGCAGATACAGAAACGAGAACAGGTGATCGACGATTTCGAAAGAAACTACGATCGTACAAAGGAAGAGGAAATCGAACAACAGCAAGCGCTCGATGAAAACATCGTCGCTTTGTTGGAAGAAATATCGAAAACATTGTCTACTGCTGCCAATCTACCCTCTACGAGTGAGATGCAAGCTCTTAAGGTGAAACTGCTTACTGTTTTTTCTTTGCTGAATTACGAAAGTGATCTTTCCATGCCCCATTTTTTAGGTCAAAAAGTAACGGAAGGTAGCATTTGCCTTCATTGCTCCATACGACCTTTTCAGGAATCAGCGCAAAACGCATTTAGTTTTACTCAAAAAAGTTTTCGAAGTCAGATTTGCCGCTTGTGTGCGGACTTTGCATATTGCATGATGATGTCCTGCTGGAGTTGTTGCTGTTTCGATTTCGTGTGCAGAAAAACAAAAAGATCATGCCGGTCTATGAACTGAACTTGTTTTTGATTGATGTGCACTGTCTAGGTTTGATTTAGTGTGTTGCTTGAATGAATGTCGTGATCGTGGGGTTAACCTCTACTGCAAGTTTTTGTCAGTCAGAATATTTAGAAAAAGTAATTTTAGCAGCAAAATAACTTTTTTGCTTTGGCGACATCTGCCTTGCAGTCGATCGACGCTCATGGACTTTCTTATGTTCAGGATGACTTGCAGTTCAAAGAAGGCGAATTGCACAAAGCAGAAGCGACGTCTAATTCGCTGGTGGCACAGACCTCGAACCTTCAGTTCCAGCTGAACAAAGTCGAAGAATTGGAAAATAAAATTACTTCCGAAAAGAGCGAATTAATTCAAAAAATGGACAAGATGCAATCAGAAATAGAGACTTACAAGTAAACGCTGATTTATTTGACCAATTCCAGTTAGAGCAGTGTTTCTCAAACTTTTTTGTTCCATCGCCCCCTTTTCACTCTCGACACATCGTTATTGTCCCCCCAAGCCTGATAAAGCAAAGATAGCATTTTAAAGCATTTTATTTAAAGAAATCGATGCGTACCATGGTCCCATGTTCAGTGTGATGGATGTGCTAGGCGGCCTTCACAAAGGTTCGAAATATTAAGAGACACTTTAGTGAGGTACAGTCGTAGAGCACCTCACTAATGAACAAGCGGTTTCTTTGCTTTGAGAACATTAAGAACACAGCCGAAGTTAACTCAATGATCGTTGACTGAAGTTAATTCAATGATCGATTAGTGCTAGTGATTGAACGTTTTCGCCCCCTTTGTGTTGTTTTCCCCCTTGTCCCTCAAAATCGCTCCCAAGGGGGCGATTCCGACCACTTTGAGAACCACTGAGTTAGATAAAGGCAATCAGTGATCCGTTCATGACGGAGTCGATCTTTTTTGCGGCAAATTTTCGGTAAACCGGAACCAGGCAGCTCACTCTGGAGATGCATGCCGGGTTGCAGGCCATTAAACAAACCAGGGTTGCAGAGTCGTGAGGAGTCGGACGTTTTTGTGTGGAGTCGGAGTCGGATTCCTAATAACACTGGGAGGCGGAGTCGGACTTTTTTGTCCGACTCTGGACGTCCAATTGGATCATTTTTTACATCACACTCCTAAATTAGGAATTCCTGTTGAAATGGTACAATTTCTTTTGAAACTCTTCTTGAAACAGGGATTTCTTGCCGTGCACCACGATTTCCCTTGGGTTTTGACAGCCAAATTTCATTCCCGTAATGTCAAGGAGTCGGAGTCGGAAATTTTGGAAAGGACGGAGTCGGATATTTCACCTCCGACTCCGCAACCCTGAAACAAACTCAAGCAAATCGACTCAGCTTGGCAGTACGTCAACCGCAATCGAGTGCGGC
>JGI24022J15233_10000213_pt1 | contig 29780 bp, 19 predicted proteins | sample Ectturendosymbi2_FD_15233 | JGI IMG/M metagenome (IMG submission 15233)
TCAGTACAAACGCCATATAAATTTCATTGTCAACAAAGAACGCTCTCGTCAGAACTAGCAAATTTCCTCTCGAACGTAAGCAAACGTGCTCGATTCTCGTGGTAGTGCTGTACTGCATATTTACGCTCTACCATGATCGTAACACGGTTGACTGAACACGATGACGTCATAGAATCACTGCTCCGAGGGGCCCGCGCTTAGGTCTTGCATTGGGCCTCGCGCTCAGGTCTTGCATTGGGCCCTGCATCTGCTAGGGCCGGCCCTGCGTGTATCAATCTCCTGATCCGTATTCCGTCACTTGTAAATGCCACCCCATGGTACTGTACTTGAACTTCTCCACCTGCTGCAGTATAATGCCGCTCACTTGCACTGTACTGGTTTTCTAGAGAGACATAATACCTCATTCCTTCCAGTGGTAACTTTAATTCCCACTTTTGTCGCACGCATCTGCAAACCAACCAAATGCATTTTGAAGACCCTTGTCAGAGGATGCAAGCAGCACCAAATTGTCCCCAATGTCAAACTATAGATTAAGAAGAGAAGTGGTGACAGGACACATCCTTGTCGGAATCCAACAACCAATCTGAACGGTTGTGATTTAAACTCGGCCGACACGGACACATACTTCTGAGCGGAATACAGTGGCTTGACTGTCAGTGACAGGCGGCAGCCAATATCGTACTCCTAAACACTCCCCAAGCTTTCCGTAGGAAGCGATAGTATGCTTTCTCAAGGTCGATAAAGCATGCGTAGATATCTTTGGCATACTACCAAGATTTCTCGACCACAAAGCACCAGTGCAGTAGTCCTTTTTTACAAGACGAAAAAATTCATATCTTGTTCACCTTTCCCAGGCACGTGCGCTTGCGCTTTTGTATCCCTCCTGGACCGCAAGATACGGAGCACTGTGAATAGGAAGACCATTCACCCCAGCACAAGTCGAAGCAATCACGCTCCTCTTCCAGCGGTGCGTTACAGTCTGATGGGTTGCTTGTCATGGTGCATGTACGATTTCTCCTTTTTACTCCAGTCCCACAAGAGACTGAGCAACTGCTCCATTCAGACCACTCTGACAGAACTGCAAAAGTAAAAAATAACATGATCAAAACCTGATAAATTTCATCAAAAAACTTTGTCGCTTTGGCGAGATTTTTTTTTAAATTACTTTTGCTTTATTCAAGGCTATATGTTAGTGAAACGTTCATTGCACGTTTGCAAGAAAGGCTACTAGAGCCTTTCTTAATATGAAATGTTAGGTCAAGGTTAGGCCAGTTAGTGCTATGCAATATAAAAAACGCCAACCGATGCTGACACATTCAGTACAACCCCATACATATTTTCCTAAAAACAAACCGTACCTACTCACTACTCTCAATTGTTATAGCGCTAGGTGGCATTGCTACGTCAGTAGATCACGTTGGTTACATTTATGTCTTATTACCTCATATTTATACCTGCCCTTAGTGGCACATCTGTATCACGTGTTTTTCTTGGTGAAATAATTACTTCGCACATTTTTTGCCCTTCAACCGCCTATTTCTTAGTGTTGACTTTTCATGCAATTACTAACAGCAAAACTCCCACAAGATTACGACGCAATGAGGACAAAGAAATCCATCGAAGTTTTTGTTTAGGTTCTTTACGTTTGCAAGCAGAACACGAAATATGAAAACATTGGCACGAACATGCGAAATATGAACACGAAATATGAAAACATTCGATAACTGGAGTCCATATTTTGCGTCGTTTGGTAAGTTTGATAATGTACATATAAACACGCTGAAAATCTTAAACCGCCTACCTGGACAAGCAGCTCTTGTGCATTCTTTACTATCTGTATCATTTTGACTACAACTTTCGATGCATTTTCTTTCTCGGGATTGCGAACCAGTGCCACATGTCACCGAGCAGTCGCTCCACGTTGTCCATGGGCCGAACACACCTTCGAAATGAAGTAAGTATAATCATCAAGCTTAAGGATTAGATCAAAGTGAAAACAACTACATTGACAAATCTTGCAAAAATATACCATCAATAACTGTTTTCAAAGAGAATTTATTACACAAAAGCATGAGAATGAGTGTAACGACAAATCTGAGACAGTTTATACAGTAGCCCGCATACAAACATAAAAATAAAAGAATGATATCACATGCTCTACACCAGGGTTTCCGAACCTTTATACGATCTCGTACCACCTGCGCACCCAGTACTGTCAACGCGTACTACTTCTTCCATAACAACTAATTTGATCGAATCTTATTTTATTAAGAAGAATAATGTACAATAAAATAATAACATACGACCACAACTAAATTTTATGAGATTTTTTTTCATATTTTCCCACGTTATACAATGGTTGTATATTATTGTCCGAAAACGGACAACTGATACTATATTCCATGAACCATATCTTTGCAAAAAGTCAAGGAACTTTTTCAACATGACACAATTTTAATACAAAGCATACCTGGGCAATCGGCAAGCTTACACCTTTTGCTTTTGTTTGACTGTCCTTCACAGTCAAGTGCTTTTTGGCTTCCTCGCATGCACTTTCGTGATGTAGTGGATTGACCAGTACCACAGGTTTGAGAGCAAGAGGACCAAGGACCCCAGGTGCTCCAAGTAGGGCACTCAGTTGTTTCACAAGGCTTTAAAAAAGACAAATGCGAAAGCCCTGATTCCATAACACTTTTCAATGCTTTAATATTGGTTTAAGCTTACTCTGTGTCTCGTCCACCCGTTTTAAACTAATTCAGCATATAGGACAAAAGCCTGTACGATCACCTTCATATATTCCAACACATCCACCCGCATCTTTTTAATGCTTTATTGATTCCCTAGAATTCTTATGAAGCGAGGTATAGACCCAATCAGATAAATATGATTTGTTTTGTATTGCGTGTATGCACCACCACTTATGAGGGTGGTATGGCAATGGTCGAAGAAGGCAAATTATTTTAAGAATGCAAGTTTGACATGTCAATGAGAAGGATTCTGGCCTCCTAAACAATTCACATGAAATCGATGCTGGGATTTCACTTTGTCGTTGTTATTTCTGTCTTAACCAGATTAATCAGCACGGTAGGTTAAATATTTGTCAAAAATTTTTGTTGTGGCTTCAACCACTTTTTCTACACTTCAGGGCACAATTTCTCTGAATCAACTGCACAGTATTCTAGGCGACATATCGATTTATGTGAAAATACTGTAGTTCAGGCAAAGATTAAGACTTCGTTTTTCTTATTATGAAGCCTGATCGGCACATTTGCATCATTTTATTGTAAAGCAGCCTTTCCGTTTTCGCATAATGTGCGTCTTGCGAGAAAAATTTAGCCTGTTTTTAGGAAGACCTACAAGAGGAATATAGAGTCACTTCAACCAAACGCTGATATAGATCTCATTTCGTAAAAAAGCGAGAATTTATTTCAAATGTCTGATATATTTTAACACTACTGTTTTCTTGAACTAGCCACTGTGCAATTTTACGTCGATGTGATGCACAACTGACAGAGGTAACTATCAAAAGTAGGCAAGTATTCCGTGTAGCGCCTTTCTATCCACAGCTACCTAGGTTGATCTGCGTTTTAGTCAAAATGCAGTCAATTTTTTCTGATCTTTCAAAATACTCACCCTTGTCTCTGATGCTGAGCCTTGGCAACCTTGTTGTCCGACCGTCCCATGTAAACATGGCTTTGTTCTTGACTGTTCGCCTCCACCACATGACACACTACATGCAGTCCATTGTGAATAACTTCCCCAGGCTGAGACAAAAAGAAAGTAACTTTTGTTAAATAGAGTGTATGTCTATGAAAAAAACATCTTTCATCAGAAAAACTTCCGTCAATTGAAGTTGAAAATTTACAGACATGACATCAATTGAAAATTTACAGACATGGCGTTTTTAGCACAACGTAAATTGCAATTAGCAATTAAGAAAGTTTTTATGGACGCTTATAACATTTTCTGAGATATTTTTCCATAAGATTTTCAAAATAGGGGTTGGTATTCTCCCAATTTACTTGATTTCTTCATCGTCTCTGGTGGCCTGCTCGTGTGTTTATAATGGACATTTTGTCCACAGCCCAGTTAACTCTATAAGCCACATACCCGCGGTCGACATTACATTTCCTATTTAAAAGTTGTATTGAGTATTTTTTTGCATTAGTTGAACCGCAAACGTATTAAAGTACAATGCATACACTCAATTGGGTTTGTATCTGCGTTTTATATACCGTTTCTCTAACAAATTCTTTTCAAAGTGGTATTCGTAACCACGCGCAATGCACATGATTAGCTGCAGTGGTCTTGTTTGTAGCAGCACTGCTGTTGTATAATCAGTACCGGTCTAAATGTAACAGTTTTACTCAGCGTGGTGAAAAACAATGCCTTGAAGCATGATGCTGACCAACCTTACGCTAAACGCTAAGGGTTTCAAATCGTATAAAGATTGCAAAAAAGATTTATAGCCAGCTATCATTCAAGTACAGGGGAATTGCCATGGAATTATTTTGCAGAAGTTTTTATTTTAACAATCACGTTATCCTGCTCTTGTTTCTAGACCGTCGCATGTAGAACAGCTTGTGAAATGTTTTACTTGGACATTTGTTTTCATTGCATGGTTCTGTTGCGGTCGTGTTTCCTTCACAGCCATTGTCTCCAACAATTCCATATGAACAAGATCGTGTCCGACTTCTAATTCCTCCTCCGCATGTTTTTGAACAACTTTTCCAAGGTGACCATTTTGTCCAAAACGGGCACTTGTTTGTATTGCACTCCTAGCAAAAAGCAAATTTTTGCATCTCAAACGAGGTCCAGGAAAATGTTTGAGGTAAGAAGACATCCAAATGTTGTGCTTGAACAAAACAGGCAACTTTGTTCCCGTGAGTTAGCGATTAGTTTATAGAGTCACTACATAGTTCGCGTTAGAGTTACTGGTGTACAAAACTTGCAGCAGCTTACTGCTCATTCAAAATTACTGTTCAGCAGTTCAGCATTAATCGGAGCTTATGTCGAATCTCTTTTCCTGTGCCTGTTTGCGCAATTATCCTATTCTTGAGGTATTCGGAAGTTTTTTAATTTCTTAATTTATTTCTATTTATGTCTTTTTGCAAACATGCTCGGAAAATTCATCAACACACTCATTTTCTGTCCAGAACAAAGACATTCGTACCATTGTCATATTGGTAGAGCCTTCGCATCCTTTCTCTCCGACGGAACCATTCTCACAAGTCCTTGTTCTTGTTTTCACACCTCCATTGCAGGTAACGCTGCAATCACCAAACCGGCTCCAAGTTGACCACACTAAAAACGTATCATTGCAGTTAGTAATAACGCCTAAATAGTCGAATGAAACAGGTAGAAGGATCATAGAACCTGGGCAAGATTCAGTGTTGCAAGCGCGCTTTTGCTGGGAATTGCCAGGGCAACCATCCTGTCCAGCTGTGCCACCGGCACATTCACGACTTGCTGTTTGCTTGCCTCCTCCGCAGGTTGCTGTACAACTGCTCCAGGCTGACCAAGGTCTCCAGTCTCCACAAGGTTGTTCATTACAAGCCTAGAAACCAAGAAATATGGAATTATTCACGATAGCAAGTCATTACCATGTATCACGTCGCAAGTTGATTTTTGAATGGAATATAAGGAACGGAAATATAACAACAGTGTATTTCTGTATTCGTAATAACTTGCTCAGATATTTTTACCTGCGAAGATTTGCAAATCTACAGTTAAAACGTACAAATCATTCAAACATTGTCCTTACCAATCAAATCCTTAACAACGGTGGTGTAGGAGCTGGGGTGTAAGCGCACCCCCAAAAGTTTTGGTTTGTCGAAAATCCGGGCAAAATCCCGGAAAGTTTAGGCAAGATCCCTGAAGTTTTGGGCACAGATGCTTTGACACCTTTGTTCTATTGGTGTGATCAATGAGACTGACTGAAAACGTGGTAGTGTCTATTTTTCCACCAGAGCCAAGAGCTCTGCTGGAACTATTTTGCCATTCGAACTGTATCTAGCTTTGTGTACGTGAGTTCGTGACACTAACAGCATGGTTAAAGAAGTCGTGTGGTGAGTGTCTATACCTGCTGTGGAAGTGGTCGTTAGTTCGGCTCTCACCACTACTGCTTTGGCTTTGCTAGTAGAAATGACACCCTTGATGGGAGCACTTATTTAAAACTTTTAGGGTCTAGCTTTTGCGTTTAATGTTTATGGTTTAGGTTTTGGTTTAGGGTCACGTGACAAATACCATATGTTAATTACATTTTAAAGTGTGATTACGCACATTTTAAAGCTTGAAAACAAGCTCTCCTGTTATTCCGGTATATTTTATAGAATTCGAGATTACTTGAGCACAAATGCACTTAAGATTATATATTTCAGCCTTGTATACTCCCACCTACAGTGTGTCATTGGTGCTTGGGGATCAGCAACAAAAAACAGTCTACACAGACTAAACACCAACCATAACAGAATCATAAAGACCATCAGTTGGAGCTCTTTTCGGTGCCATGTAACACCCCGTTACAGCCAACTAAATTTATTAAAACTGGATGACATATATCAGCTAGAAATCGCTAATCTTATGCACAACTTCCACAGAAACAGAATGCCCAACACGTTCGACCGTCTATTTACTGCTGTTAATTCTGTGCACACCCACGAACCTAGAAGTTCTACCTCTGACCAATACGTCTGTCATCCAGTCTGCTCCCAATATGGGAAAAGATCAATCAAGTTCAAAGGCCCAAGAATCTAGCAGCAAATAGATTCCTCTCTAAAAAGATTGCCAACAACTATCTTCAAAAAACGATATAGAAACTCGATTATAGAAAGTTATAAGAATTTTGAGTAATGCTTTCCGCATGTCCTCTTGTCTGCAACCAAAGAATCACCCCGAAAATCAGCATCTATCTTCTTAGCCTGAATTATGTAATATAATACGACTGCCTGTCATTCCATGTTCATAATTAAATGCTCGTATGTTTGTATTTGTAGTCTACTTCTTTATGTATTTTACTTATAGCTTATTAGTTCGTGAATACGTTGCTGCCGCGGTCCAGTTTTTGTAGCAGAATATCAAAAACACCTGCAGAAGAAACAGACAACTCTCTTACGAAGATTATCTCAAAAGGAACTCCTCAATCTTCATGGAATTCACGGCCATAATCAAAACTATCTTTCTGCCATAATCAAAATTATCTTTATAATGGGTGTGCGTGGATCAAGAAAGGGTTATGGCAACTCGAAGAGGATTTCTTTTTTGTTGGGTTTTTCTTTTCCTCTTCGTCTGGAACCTTGCGGTCCATGACAGTTAAAAGTCATGGCCATTTGTGCCCGACAAGAGTAATCTCTTCACAATTTGGGCATTAATCCCGCAACCCATACATCGGACTGCGACAGCACGTCTTGCGGTCGGCACAACCTTCACCATGGAAACCTTTATCAATCTCACCTAATTTAAGGGGCACCTGACTAGATAACCTCTGTGTTTTTTCGGTGCCCCGGCGTTTTTGCTGTTTTACAGAATACATCTAGCGCAATTTATTCAGTACCGCCAAATCTATCTATCTATTTATCTATACATCTAATCCAAGCATATTGTCCTTGTTATCCAATTCAACCAATCGGGTTCGCCTGATGGTAAAATAGCTCCAGCAGTGCTTTTGCGTTTGATGGTAAAATAGACACCGCCTAAAAACATCTTAATTTTACAAACGTGTGACTTCCAAAGAACAGGTCTTCGTGTTTTTATTGCGAGAGTGCACAAACATTTTCCGGCAAGTTTGGGGAAATTTGGGCAAAAATCCTTCGCACCCCCAAAATTTTCCCTGCTCCTGCACCTGTGCTCAATAGCAAATTTTGACTGCTTTAGATATTTTTTCTAAAACAACGTAGTGATTGCAACCCTCCAGGAATCCTTGAAGCAGGTTTGATGATTCACCTTTTCTCTGTTCAAATGCAATTTGATTAACAAATATCTTATCAAATTAGTTATTTACTCTACCTTAGTGTCTGACGTACTGCCAACGTCACAGCCGATTTCACCCTCGTTTCCATTGCGGCATGATCGACTTCGACTAATTTTTCCCCCCCCACAGGACTTGCTACATTCAGACCAACTTGTCCACTGTGTCCAAACTGCAAAAAGGTTTTGGTAGATGATAGACGCGTAGAGTGCACCCAGATTCAATCCATAAAAAGCTAAGTACTAACATGGGCAAAGGTTGGTTTTGCATCCTCTGCTTTTAGAAGCAATTCCAGAACAGGCATCACTTTTGACACCATCGGCGGCGCAAGTTCGTTTCGCCGTTTGATCTCCACCTCCGCAAGTAACTGAGCACTCCGACCAGCTCCCCCACTGTGACCACGACGGGCAGTTGTTCGTGTTGCACGGCTGCAAGCGAAAACAAAACAAACCAATAAAAAGGAATTCGTTATTTGGGAGCATTGAAAATTCATATCGTTATCCATTACGCAAATACAGTGCAGACGCAGCGGTAGGGCACTTTTCTCTGAGGACCACGAGTTTCATGTACGTACGGTAATATTTTCAAGGACCAGTGATTGGGGCAGAAATTTTTAACTAATTTAGTTTGTTTAGTGCAGGACGGCCATCTTAGATTGTAATATTCATGAATAAAACCATTCTTTCACCTGATACCCGGTACGAAATTATGCATCAACCAGCATACTGGCATACCGCTTCTCCTACAGAGATTACACGCTGCTCGTAAAAAACGCGCAACTACTCGCTGGGAATTCAAGTTAACACGCACGGCGTTGTACAGGCATCCAACAATTTCTGTAATCAGTGATACCTCTGTTTCAGTAGATCTTCCTTTACATCCATTTCCATCGCCACCAAGGCAAGTACGATTACGATTTCTGTTTCCTCCGCCACAACTGGCAGAACAATCACTCCACTCTCCATACTGGCCCCAATCTAAAAGTTTAACACAAAATACAAGTTGTTTCCCAATAGAATTAATAGAAAGAATAAATGTCAACGATTCTTTGAATTCCTGGAACTTTTTCACTTACAAGGACATGTTGGAGTGCCGCAACTGCGCTCTCCAGAAGCACTTCCAATGCAGTTTGGGTCGCCTGGGCTGCCATTGAAACACTGTCGGGTTCTGTTTTGTCTCCCTCCTCCACAAGTTGCAGAGCATTGCGACCAAGTGGACCATAACGACCAACGAACCTCTGCAAATTTCCGTGATCAGTGCACATGAAGATGTGTAGCTGATACTTGCATAATTGTCACTTTTCAAAGACCTCAGTTGCAAAATGTTTTACGAAAGTGGCGGATTTCACAGTCTCTAGTTGAGAAATTACCTCTAAGTCTTTTTATTCAATGTTATTCTTTTTCACTTCACGCCAAGTCAACCCTTTTTAGATAACCAACGAAAACTAAAAAGCGTTGGTTTCATAGGCCAAAGTGATCAAAAATTATTCCAAACATTTTAGGAGCACTGGCGCGATTTTTTCAAGCTCATCTGACCCGAAAAAAACAAACTTGTTGTTTTTCAAAACATTTTTTTTTTCACAAGCAAACATGATATCTCTCAAAAAATTTGGAAGGTACGCAAAATAAAGACACCAAAAAGGCAGGAAATTTATGAAACTCCGCCAACAGCCTTGATTGGCGGTCGGTTGAAGATGAAGATTATTCTGCTCGAAGCTTGTGGTTTTACATGCAAAATAAGCAAATTAAGTTGAGACATAAAAATCTGTTAATTTTCAGTATCATTTTTACTGTTTATGACCACAAAGTATGAACAGCCCAGGTTGGCTATGAGTCATGCACGTCGACTCAGCTTGTCTTATCAGCGAATTCCCTCGTGGGACCTAATTATGAGGCTTGCCCAGTGCATCAAAATGTCATATTTTGGAACTTTCATGCACAGCTTTTGTTTTCACACGTCAGGTATGCACTGCCATCTTGGTAGTATTTACCCCAGATCGAAAGATACAAAACGTATGCAGATTTCGATAGCACTGCTCGACTGCTCGACAGACCGCATAAAAAATCAAGTACTGAAAAAATCAGCTTAATACATGTGTTGCACGCACGTATTAAGCTGATTGTGGTGTTTATAAAAAATATTAAAAAATGGTGTTTGTGAAAAATTCTCATCTGGCTAAACTGACTCGAGAAAAGTTTGCACTCACGTTTTACACCACAAGTCTTGTTTTTTGATACTGGTATCCCTGTCTCCTGACTGATCCACTCCTCGAACTTTTCAACGTCAGTGTAAACACCGTAAACGCCGGCTCTTGCACAACCTTTACCGAATGAAGTCACTCCCGCAACGTAGAACGCGCAGGAATCGCATCGCTGACAGACGAAAGGTCCACCGGAATCACCTGAAGAAAGATGTAATTATAAGTAACCTTGGCGAATTGTGCTTCAGGTTTATTCATTTTTTCATTTCTTTATGGAGTGTGGTTACCTGACGTACTGTGTGTTATTCAGGACATACAAGACATTTCCGAATTAAGGTATTGGTGAACAGAGCGTTGTTCGTTATGTACAATGACATCCCAAGCAATAAAATAGAACAGAAGTGAAAGCCCGGTGAAGACCGGCAATAATAACACCATTAAGTAAATCCAGAAATAATATTTTTATTGTGATTGTAAGCCCTCACTAAGATTAACATGACTACGGAACAAGATCGAAACTTAGAATTCTTGATATGTCGTATAAAAAGTAACAACAAAATAGCATAGTATCAAAATGAATTTTTATTTGACCTTTCGAAAAAATACGTTTCATGGCCAGCAGCAAATGAATTACCTTGGCTAGCAAGGAATCTTTTCTGACGAAAAAAGCGCAGATTTTAGAAACTTTTAAAATGTTTTTCTTCAATATTTGATTTGATTCGCTACGTTAGGCCACAAATATCGGTGGGTGTCAAATTTTCACAACTGATTGTTGTTTTTCTTAACGATTTCTGTTACTACCTTGACATGCATCCTTCCCTCCGGCTGCATGTCCGGCGCAAAACATAGTCTTTGTGTTCAGTGGATAATTTGTGCTGGCGTAAACAGGAATGCACGATTCGTGGCTCACGATGGGTAGATCAACTTCTTGAAGAATTTCTGCCGCTTTTCCTCTGTATGCTACAAAATATAAGAAACGCAAAGAACTTGTCATAAACCTGCTTTCTAGCAATTAATTTCTCTCCGTGGTATGGCTGAAGTAACGTTGTAAACCGGCCTCATTTTGATGCCCGAACCCGGTCCGAGCCTGGACATATATTTCTGAAGCCCAATTTAGGCCCGAAAACTAAGTTTACAGAGTGAGTAAACTGCGGGCTATTGGCGACGTAGCAAACTAATTATGACTAAATATTTCACAAGTAATAATTTTTTAATGAAGATTTAATCATCTCGATTGCTTCAACAGTAACTGGCGACAAAGTGTCTGTTGTTGCAAAAAAATTTATATGCAAGCCCGAAATCGGCCCGAAACATTTTGACAAACTGAAGCCTGATCCCTGCCCTACCCGAAAAGCCGGGCCCAACTTACAACTCTAGGCCAACGTCTGCTGGTATAAAAAAAAAAGCTCATTTTCTCTTTGTCATGACCACACACCTTCCACTAGGTTAGCGATTTATTGACTTTGCATCTTTGTTTAAAATAACCAGATTAATCGACGTTTGTCAGCAACATTTGCTCAACCCTGAGAGCTTTTTGTGCGTACAAAAAGTGGCTGGAGCAGCATTTAACACCTTTAACGAAACATTAGGTTATGCAAAGCGAAAAAAAGCGGTGTGATGTTTCAGGTAGACTACAGTAATTTACAAATGCTAGCATAGCAAACTGCGATATTGGACACAGAAAGATTATACCAGGCACTAAAAAGAAAGTTTTGACTATGACTCAATTAAATAAACTCATCAACGCACCTACTGTTCCGTAGCCAACGGCCCAACAAGTTGTGCCCACTTTCGGTCTCTCTCCATTGGGCAGACAAGCTTTGTGCACAAACTCTCCCATGACTACTGGCTTATTCAGTTGAATTAGCGCAATGTCGTAGTACGGGAAAGCTTTTTTGTTGTATTTCGGATGCAAGATGTACTGGTAAAAAAACAAGCACAGGATATTTGAAACATACTCTACGACAACCAGTGTCGCCCACGATTATACAAAGACGATAATGAACCAACAGAACAGTTCCTTGCTTGTTTATACGAACGAGCGTCTTCTTCACAAGACACGACCATCCACAGGTACGTTCACAGTATTTGCTCAGCGATTGTATGAAAAGCTGCTAAATTCTTACGCGGAGTGAGTTAACTCGCTTGCGGGCACCCGTACTAAAACGGCAGCGATGCAACCCCTGTGGGTGTAGGGCGGGCAAAGGTTTCGCGTTCCATAAAAAAAATACTTGTGATCTTTCAATGTAACACTGTCTATTGATTCTGCATTGGTAACTAACCTGAATACCTGACTGAATACCTATGAGTTTTGTAACGTCACTGAGAGTTGCTTCGTAGTGCTAAAAATGGCGAAATTTTTCTGTGTTCTGATTGGTACTTCACTATACGTCAGCGTTTTTCAACCTTTTTGCTGCAGCGGAACCCTCCACAAATGCTGCGTAGCTCATGGAACCCTATGGCAGAGGGCTGCGTAACACAAAGGGAGCAACAAGCCAAAGCAATCGATAAACAGAGCTTTCAATGCGATTCATAGTGGTAAGGATACTGTGAAACAGTGGCAATGCTACATCCGCATCGAACTGTTGTTGCTAATGTCGTTCCAGGCAACTTCGGTCTGCTTCGGTGGAACCCCTGAGAGCCATTCGCGGAACCCCAAATGAAAAACGCTGCTAAACGAGGTATAACAGGTTGCATTTTGAGCCAAAGCTAATTTATTCGGTTTGCTATGCCGCGTGCAAGCGAGGTGTCTGAGTTCAAAATTTAGTGCAATAAAAACTAGCCATGTACGTGGGCGTCGGAAGGATTTTTTCCAGGGGGGGAACGAGGGGGTCTTTCCAAAATTTTACTACGGGGGCCCAAAAGTGGAAAAATTTGGAAATTAAAAAAACAACCTTTTTTTGCTAAAATTTTCAAAATCCAGGGGGGCTTTGGCCCCGAAAATGAAGACGAAAAATTTTGATCAGAAGCACTTTTGATCATTTTGCGAAATCCGGTTTGTAAAGTCAAAAACATGGTAACTGCACCTTTCTAGGCTGTAGACATCACTCAGCTGCAGAAAAGTAAAACAAACATTTGGTGCATTTATTTGGACAAAGTAAGTTTAGACACTAGCAAGAAGAAAGCCAAATTAGGATCAAAGTCTTTATCGGCGTTATGTCCCTTGCAAAATCAGTTGTATCTTTACGTACCATGAACAGCAATTCTGAGTAATGACAGACTGTTTTTGCTCATTTATGGGCAACAGTGATGACTTCGACACTAAACGCAACGTTGGTGACTGGTCGAAATTTTCGGAGTTGCAGGTCGCTCCTATTTTGTATAGGTGTGGGTTAGGACTTCACATGTAAGGTGTGATGGTCTTTTTACGGGTGCGAGCAGACATGTATTGAATTCCTGCATTGCGGTGCGGATTCGGATAATAAAAAGCAACTCGCGCAAGACACTAAAGTTCACCAGCTCTCTAAAAGTGGAATATTTTATGAAGCGTATTTCCACCAACAGACTTTACGAATAGCAGTCTGTCTTTGTTAAAACTGATCAGTCGAATTTAATATCTATTTGCTAGCAAGCTAGAAAACAAAATCCACTCATAATAATTCACCCGTATCGATACGCGTTCTTGAACCCACGGCTCGTCTTGTTTTGTTGCTGCGGGTTTCAATCTTCCAAAGAACAGCTTGATCGAGGAGGAGGTGGTTGCTCTCCTGGACAAAAATGAAGGATTGTGAAATTCATTTGAAGTGTTGCTTAAAACACCAACAAAAATGATATTTGTTTTAATTCTGTAAAGTGGTGAAACGCCAAAGAAACAATACGTAAAAGACAACTTTGATTGTTGAAAAATACAGTACCTAAAAAGACTTTTATTTGCCCTAGTAATACGCTCAACTTTGCATCTTGCGAGTTACGAAAGAACAATACAGTGATTGGCGCAATCGCTAGCTTAAAAATTCCCAAATAGTGAAAAGAAAAGTAACAGCAGCCAGACTCTAAAAAACTTTGGAAACACCATTCCACTTACTCCCAGACACCCCTGATTTTATTAACTTACCATCTGAAAAATGATTTTACTAAAATATTTTTTATTTAGTGGAACGATTTTATTATGTTAATAATATTTGCTCTAGGGTTGATATTTCAGAAAAAATGTTTATGCTTGACAAATAGGCTTAGTTTTGGCTTTAATTTCAGTTTGCGGTTTGGCCCAACTAGTCAGGTAAGCTGCGTTGAGGCACAAATAAAAACGTTCGTAAAAGAGAATCGAACGTCTACCTTGAATGGCAACGTATCACTTCTTGACAGTAAAATATATTTTTGACAAGTAAGTTTGACAAAAACATCACATAAGCAAAGATTTAAGGATTGCAGGAATCTCATGCGGATAAAGTTCTTGCATGTATCGGCAAAACAGCAAAGATAGCCAAAATGCCTGAATCGCACACTTGTCGTTGGTGTTCGTGTGGCATAGGTTTCACCTGAAACATTGTTGATAACCAATAACCACATGTCATATTCTAGTGAGTGACAGCTGCGGTTGCCCTTTCTTCCAGTTATACCTTAATCATTTGTTGCAGGTTTGCCAAGTAGAAAACACAAATTTGTACTCAAAACAGCTTCTACTGTAACTCCTATTTCTTTGCACTAAGCTTTGTACGTCTTAAACTAAACAGCTACAGACCAACTTTATTCCTGCGCAGCCAATGTAACTCATGGAATTGTAGATGACAAGATCGTTCAAGATGTGTACTAGCATCGACAAGCATGCTTTTCAGCAATATGGGGCAGTTTGAGTGATTGCTACAAAAAGACTTACCAATCTAAAATTACAGCACACGATCACAAATCAGTCTTCATTACCCCGGTGCAGTGCTTTCACAGCTGGTATGCCAAAGTAGTGTACTTGGCTTTTTAAGTTAAAAATACAGCTTTGCAAAGTTTACAGTTTCAAGGGAGCAACTCAATATTAATGGTTATTATCAGCTTGTGTATTTGATTTTCTTCATCGCTTCGTCAACTAGTTAAAGTAGAATTTTAATGCGCAAAATTTTACTTACAAAAAACAATGTCCTGCGGTCATGACCCAGTTTTCGTCAATAAGAGTTCCTCCACAAAGAGTTTTTCCGTCAATCAGAATGTAAACCTAACACAAACAATGTTTGATCAGAATCTGACTTGAACCGGAACACCAGCTATTTGCTTTATTCAAAGATATGGTAATAAAATATTTTTCCCGTTAATAAACGAATTAAACAGTGCACGTATTTCTCGAATACCGTGCATGTAACTATACAAACCAACAGAACATCGGTTGGAAAAGTAGCACAATTGAGTTTAGTTGAAAGACTCTGTGCCAGCAAGCTCATAAAATTCACGAGTTTTTTCCAATTTTGTTATGCGTTTCCACTAATTATTTGTAAGATTATAAGTTTTGCTACACTCACTCATGTAGATACGTACGGAACTCATGCATAATACTAAATCGTCTTCCATCGCGAGAAAATGAAAACGTGAGTTGTTTAGCAGCTATAAATTTGTTCATTGTTTACAAGAAGGTTATATAGTGAAGAACTGGTGACAAAAAAACATATTTAAACAAACTTCTTTCGTATAAGAAGCTGCATACAAAACATCAAGGACGCTTACCACCCAAGGCCATCCACCAGGTTGTGCATTTTTACCACCAACAATACGCAATCCTGGAGGACTATCTCTTCCACAAGGATAATCTGCAGGCAGTTAACTTTATAATAAAGGATTCCAACAAGGTATGTTGCGGATGATCAATTTCTATGCGATAATATCTTAAAGAATATTTGCTAAATGCTTTCATCGATGATGGAAAGCGATAAAAAAATAACTATTTCGTACCTGTAGAATGCTTTTGTTTAGATTTTCGAATAAAACTTGTCTGACTTACGCTTGTTTATTTACATTAAGAAACTTCAGGACGAAGTACTGACTTGGCTTTAAAAACTTTCCCTGCTTTAGGTCGGCATAAAAAGGTGGTTTAGAGAGAAAATTTTTCGTAAGTTTACCAAATTTGTGTTTGACAAAATATGTTTACCATTGAAAATAAATAGTACAAGCGTTAAGTTTCTCATTGTACAGAGATGGCTGTAACGCACATGACAAGTCAACAAACGTGTGTCAATACTGGCATTATCACTTATTGCACATTGTTTTGCATAAGCAGAGGCGCTCACCAAAATCGAAACCCTGCTCAGGAATCCAGGGTAGTCCACAACCCTGGGTTTTGTTTTTTGTTGATTTCATATATTTAGAAAAATGTTAGAAACCTGTGCTTCCATGACTTTCCTAATTTTCAGAGACAAATGGAATGATGCCAGAGTTTTTTTAACGTACCTGAAGGCCTATAAATGGAAACTCGGGACACTCTACTACACTAGGTTACTTGATGTGTAGCAAATTTTGTGCACCTTACTACCTTCAAATTTCAATTTGATTTTAAGTGCAAAACGTAAAACGTTTTGTAGCTGATACGACATCAGAAATCGGTTTCGTGAAGAGCAGACGTACACTATGACTTGATATGAAGAAAAACTGGATCTAAAACACGCATGACGTTTTCTACGCACAAATAAAAAATTCCTTCTAAAAAGTAGTTGTTTGGGGTACATTGTACAAAATTTGTATGCTATGTGTGTTTCGCTGCGCAGATACGATTTTGTTGTGAAAGTGATAAAAATGGACGTCGGAAAGTCAAAAATAATGGATCTCACATGTCCCAGGAACACGTAATCAAATTTAGGGTTGCATAACACCCTTCCTTTCCCGACTCGTATAGTGTTTGAAGGTTTCCTGAGCAGGGATCATTCCACCAGTTTTCGAAGGTAGTTGAAATTTAATTCCTATACTTTTCAAAAAAAGTGAGACGTCAGTTTTGCATAAGGAGAAAAATACAAAAACGATTGTCTGTGTTATCGTCGTAGCGGTTTGGAAGTTAATTGATAAAGCTAAATGCACACGCCACTTACCTCTTTGATCTTTGCAGCACTGACTGCTCTTGTATCTGTTAAATAATCCTGGTGTGATGGAACACGTTTCCTCGGCACAGTGGTAACCACCTGCCTCATTTACACAGTGAGGTTTGCGGTCATTTGCGCATGGATTCACTCCTTGGCATTCGTTGATATCTGTTTTTTGATGAAGAAACCACATCAGACAATTTTCAATACTTGTATTGGCTGTGCAAAAAATTAGTATTTGTAGATCATACGCTTGCTTGGATTTAAAGCAAGTTTTGAAAATATGAAAAGCATTGTACGCTTCGCCAGGCTAAAAACATACATTTTCTTACGAAACTTGCTGAAATCTATACGTTTAGTTCAATTTACCCGGCTCGCTTTATAAAGGAAGCACTGTATAGTGGAACTTATATATTACGTTTGACTTGGTATGAGGTATACCGATATTTTATGCACAGTGTAAATTATGTATCACTCTTGCCAGCAAAGATCTGCAAGTCATTTAAACAAACCGGATGGAATACAGCGTGTAATTTCACATCTAAGTGTATTTAACACAACAAGCACACAAACAGCGCAATACATTTTTGATGAGTTGAGTTGAGTTTATTTGGCGAAAATTGGGAATTTCAAACACGAGAAAGAAACCATAGCAAATGTAAAAACGCCAGGGCACCGAAGAAAACGGAAGGTTATCGAGTCGTTGCCCCTTGACTGGTGGATAAGGTCTATAGCAAGCCAATGAACGTGCATCGCAAACCATTTCAGCAAAAAACAGCAAGCAAATGCTATGTGTAGCTACAATTATTTATTGGACAGTAGAAAAACGCTTATAAAAAACAGTTGAAAAAGACTTCTTTTAAAGAGTGTTCATGTGTTCTGTACTGTTTTCCCAAAAGTTTAAAAGTGTTCAGCGCGAACCTTCCACATGGTGCATCTCCATTATCCACAATCAAGTCTCATTTAGACATAAAACATTATTCGTTCAGTTTTCAGGTCTAGGCCAGCACTAACCTTGTTGGGTGGTTGCGGGCAACCGCTTTAAAAAATTACCTGACTGACAAAGCTTTATTTTAGCTCCCGTCTCAGTTACAATTAACAACAATTGGAGGCTGGAGCAGTAGCGCAGCCTAAAATTTATTGACTGGAGGGGCCAGTCAATGACATCATCAATCACTGATGTTTTTCTAACAGTTGAATATTGATATAAAGCACCAGTAAAAATCATGGACTCTTCGGCCTCATTCTGGCTGCGCCTCTGGGCTGGGTCAATCACCGACCTGTGTATTGCGGAAAATGAGATCGCCCTTAAAGTTATACATCCCTTTGTGAGGATATTTTTCCACCCCACAAACCAGCCGTGCTTAGTTCGTTTTGCCTTTTCCACTTCAGCAAATGCTTCTCAACCTTTTTCAGCTTGCATCCAACTTTTTCTGACAATTATTTTGTGGGCTCACTAGGAGATGTTGCGGTAAAACGACAACAAACACTTGGTTCCAACAAATGCGAACCTTACGGTGGTGTTTATCTGCAAGCTTTTTCAAACCAGGTTGCAAGTTGATCAGTTTATGTCGTGTGGCGTTTCCCCAGTTTTGTTCACGTCAAGACGATTGCGGTATTTATTACTATTACGCCTGTGCAGTGCTTGGCAGAAATCTTGCTCAGCAAAATACGTCGTGGGAAAACCAGTAATAATAACTTCACTTTTCCACAAAGTTCTGAAAATGCTGACTGCACTTAATCCAAAATTTGACCATCCGTATGCATGAAATATAGCACGGCCTTCATCGTCGCTTTGGATGTCGATGTGACGTTTCTTGATGGTGGAATCGCATTCGCTTATGCTAGTTAGCTGGTAAAAAGGTATTTCGCCCAGTTGCTTTCTGCGTAACTTTCGGCGTGATCTCCACAAAAGAATGACTTCATAGCAAGCCTCAAAAAACACGGGGCGAAAAGAACTTTTTCGACTCTGTAGCTTAGGCAAGATTGAGTGTTCGGGCTTACTCGCCGGTCTAATTGACTCCTTTCCTAGCCTACTGTTCTGTTATACTTTGTCACAAGTCAGACAAACACAGTACAGCTACATCCACACCACAGAAAAAAACTCGAACTGACTGAAAAACACGATAAGCACGTTTTACAACTTACGGTAGCTGTTACTAGTTTTCTTAGCTATTAATTGCTGCGTAAATCGTCTGGCAAAAGTCATATTTCCAGTATTTTTACAACAGAGCACACTTCAATAGGCCTACATTGTTTTACTCAAGGTACTAACCAAATATATAAAACACGTGATAAATAACTGTAATATGTTTGTCGAAACAATGGTGTGGCAATGCTCTGCCAAAGGCCGTGAAAACTTATTTCAAGGCAATTTTGCTAATAATAACACATATGGTTGAAGAGATTTGTGACAGTTCACGAAAAAAATTCACTAAGCTAAACTTGAAGGCCAGTCGCAATTAATATTCGCTATCGCCACGAAAGTCGATGCGATGAGTTAGTTATAGCAATGTTATGATTGTTGGGCCATTTTTACTATCTTCAAAAAAGTTGAAGTTTCCCTCTTGAAAAATGGAGTTTGACCGATTGGATATTTTCCGTTAGATTTATCACGATTGGTCGCTTTCAACCAATATCAGTATAATAGAACCAATCGACGCAAACCCTACGAGAAACGTCCAAAACCCCGCGTGCTGATGAATACAGGCTCGCAAATGTTATCTCTTGATGTCCTTTTTGTGACGTAGATCACGCAAAGATTGGGTTATCCAACCTAACAAACTACTCAGTGCAACAGTTTCTCTACTCTTTTATCTTAATTTGAATGTTAGGCTCATAATCTTGGTGAGAATCGCAACCGCAGTGCTTGATTCCCAACCAGTGACAATCTCAGTGGTCTTGGATAATTGGTGCATGAAGCGTTACACAGGACGATGTTAGCTTGGTTGTTACGTGACCAGTCCGATATCATGTTTTTATAAGCTTTGCTACGAACCATGGGATCAAAAGTGCATCAAATGCTTTGATTTCAAAGTAATAAATTTTTATTAGAATCAATTCAAAATGTTAGTATGTTTTAACCTGCAGAAATCGCCCCCCTGGAAACTGAAACCGCCCCACCAAATCTCGTAAATCACCAAATCACCCCCACGGTACATAAAATCGTTCCTGGAGGGCGATTTCGCCCACTTTGAAGACCACTGATTTAAACCTTTAAAGCAAGGGTTCCCAAACTTACTCTGGCCATGTACCCCTTCAGCATTTCCATAGATGACCACGTGTACCTAAAATTTCTTATGATAAAAAGGCTGAGGAAAATAACAAAAACATATTTACCAACAAGCATATAAACATTTTTCAAAGATAATATTCACCATGGGCGTGCACAAGGGGAAAAAACGAGCATTTTCCCCCTTGGAAATTCGAACTAAGAATCAAAAGTTTCTAGAAAATATGAAGTCAGCATTTTAATTCCGATTAATTGATTTAATTCTTGCATTGACAGTTTTTTTGCCGGTATGACACTCACACTGCACAAGAGCCAGAGGCTGGATGCCAAACTTGCGATGGATTGTTCTATCGTTGGCCTCTATTGTGTAACAATAACATGGCAACAAATCTTCAAAGATTCAGTTTAAGTAACTATAGGTGTTTAGCCCGCATGTGACCGTTGAATGCAGACATCTGTGGCAGGTAATGCAGCGAGACTGTGACCGCTGATAGCCTAAAGGCACGTAGTTTTACACTGTGAAGAAAAGCAGGTTGAATCTGTAGCAATGGTTCCACAAGTTTGAAAAATCCATTGTTAGTGGGAGACTTTGAGTGTGAAACTGGATTCGTTTTTTAAGTCATTGGCCAAATTATTTTTAAAAAACCAAAAAAAATTATGTCCATTCCGTTATAAAGCCTGAACAGATAGGCTGGTGAATACCGTTATGGCGAGTTTTAATACGATGGAACAAATGACCGAAATGTCTCAGCGAAAAAATTAAAGGTGTGGACAGTGTGCCTTGAGTGAATAGCTTAATCAAACTACGCTTATGCAGGCTTCTTTTCACACAGTATGAAACTGCGTGATTTGTTAGAATACGTCTATGCAGGTTTGTGGGAGTACATCTTAATCGTTAAGGTTTATTTCTGACTTCTGAGTGAGTACTGAGTGCAAAACTGCTTTTGCCTGTGGCGACTTTTCATAATTCATCTACTAAATTTTTTTAAGCCTGCATGATATTCTAACTTCAGTGACTTGTCCGATAGTCATGCCAGCATACCGGTCTACTTGTTCGGTTTATGTATGATGGCTGTGAGCGTTTCCCATGAAAAAATTAAAAAAATCGAAGACAAGCAAGGTTTTACTTAAGGAGTGATTGATCGCTTCGGACGAGATCTCAGACGTTTGCAGCACTTGTTTATAAGTGACGCTAACAAGTCTTGTTAGGTAAAATAAAATCGTAATTTGTGGTTCCGTTAGTCGTAATGGCAATACTTCTGTGAAAAAAGTACCCTGTTTTGAAAATCTGCAGATAGCGTGGTGAAATTATCATAATATACCTGGCTATGGCTGCCCACGAAGCGCATTTTTGCGACTGTTGCCATAACATGGGGCATTTTCTTTGTGGTGTAGAAAGGGTAAAGTGTTTTGTAAACATTCATTTGCATTGCATGTATAGCAACCTAAAAAGAGTGAGGAAAAGGCCGACGTTGTCTCCCGGAAAAAAATTATTTAGACGCACATTGTTCTCCACTGATAAATGCATGAATAATTGGAAACGAATATTATATAAACGTATTTTTCCCTTCAATTGCTAACCTTAAATGTGCCCCTTCCGATAGGCAAATGTACCCTAGGGGTACATGTACCACAGTTTGGAAACCCCTGCTTTAAAGCATAGTGAGTGCATCTCCCAGCGGCAGCGCTTGTTATATAACATAAACAACAGGTGAGAAGAAATCGTGGGCCAACACACGAGAGAAAGAAAAAAGCCGAACTGTTAAGAGATACATGGTTGGAAAGAAACCTTTAATTTCAAAATATTTTTCAGTGAAAGTTTCAACGCACATATTTTTCATGCACCTGAAAAAGGGCATTCACTGTGAAGGCTCACCTGAACAATTTTTCCCGTTCGCGTCTAGTTTCCAACCGGGATTGCATACGCATTTTACAGCGTTTTCTTTAATGGTACAAATATGTTGACAGCCTCCATTGTTGGTACTGCATCTGACTGAACAAAGAAACGCTAAAGTTTTCGCAGATTACTTAAACTAAGCAAGCAAAACTTTTGTAAACGGCATTTAAAAACATCAAGATTTATTGGTTACAGTTACACAGTTACACAGTGAATCTCGTTAAATAATGCCAAATTTAAAACCTTTCTCAGAATACAATTCTGAAGTGATTTAACTTAGTGATTGAATGTTTAGAAAACTTACTGTCCCTTGGAGTTGCAGGTTTTGGACAGGTACCGCATGAAACTGGGCAGTCGCTTACCATTTGAGGTCTGTACTGTGTGTTGGTGCAGAAATGTTTGAAATTTTGACACCAGGCCTTATCAGTACATGCGTCTGAAAAGCACAACATTAAAATGTGGACGTAGATTTAAGAAAAAAAAACACAGAACAAATACAAACAATCGGGTTACATACTTGTACTGACAACCGCTGCAAACTGAACCAGACATCCCACGAAGAGGAAAAATAATCTGCAACAACAGTAAAAGATCAATAAGTATATGTATGAATTGTTATTACGAACGCTCGCTGACTATGATCACTGCAAGAAGTGAACCACTTTACACAATTTAATGCCTTACACAAAACCGTGATGTTCATTTTTTGTAAGAAAACGTCTATTTGATAAGACAATAACATTAATGTTAACGTCATCCTAAAATAAAACTTATTTTCGCAAGTGTGTCACATTAAAATTACAGTACACATCACACTTGTAAATATTAGCTATGTTAGTCTACGAATTACATACCTTGTATGTGACCATTTCATTTTGGTGAAGGGATTCCTTTCAGAGAAAGCACATGTACTTCCTAGTTAGTAATACAGAAACAAAATGTGTAAATAACTTGGAGTATTCGATCTAACTTTGGCCACTCCTGAATAAACATATGTCGAACAAACGTTAGCTTTGCTACAAGTAGCAGGGCTGAGCTTGCACCGTTAAACACCTGTTACATGTCATGAGCAGCTCAGAAACTTAACTTTGCATCGCTCTGGCCAACGCAAAAGAAGATCTTGCTTACACCTTTTACCTCACTGGAATACTTTTTGGGAAGATTGTGCTCTAGAACTTTGCCACAACCTGCGTTGACATGTGAGTAGCCGGAGGCCATGTTCAGGTTTTGAACGTCGTCATCAGAGATAAAAGCTGTGCAAAGCACCGCCGGCACTCGAACCAAAATAAGAGACAATGTGACGTAAATTTTGCGTAGGCCATATCATTCTTGTACTTACGCGTCTGAGCAACGTCATAATCGTGGCCTGTCGTCATTAGAGCAATATTTAGATGAAAAATTTTACTGAACATTTGCCTCGTTTTGCCTTTACTCCAACTCATTTTATCAAAAATATGCGCTCATACTACGTGGAAGAACACGAGACCGAGACACAATTGCAGATTTCATGCATTCAAGTTTAACGCAACCATATTAGGGTTAATTTCTCAAAAGAAATTATGACATTGCATGCAAAATCTGTTTAATCTCTAGTAGAACTTTTCTAACTTAACTTCAGTATGAGATGATAGCATGTGATTATACCTGTTGGGAAAACGAAGCGTCAACATTGAAACCTACCGCATAACGATCGCAAACATGCACGTATTTTCAAGATGGTGAATGAAGTCAGTTACGAATATTACGCTTTCGCTGAAAACCTGTTAAACAGCGCTGAAGGTCTGAGGTAAACATGTTGCAAGACACACTGGTGTTTAACATGAAATGAGAACCTCACACAACTTGAAAAAACGAAAAAGTACGTGTCGCATGATTTCAACACAATTACATTTACTTTTTTATCCAAAACATAGGAGATCTACTGTAACTTGACGGTTATTTATTAAAAACGTGCTTACCACTTCGTACCTGTATGAAGCTGCTGCAGTCAAGAAAATAATTTTTAAATTTTAGTTAAATTAACTCATAAAACTTTATTGGCGTGTTTGATGCATCATATTTCGCAAAAACTGAGTCAATCTAGTTTTTGCTGGTAAATTTTTCGCATGCAAAACCGTGTACCGTTTAACTTAAATTGAGCATCCATGAGTCTTGCCAAAGTTTTAGTTTAGATTTCGTCGTTATGCTATGTACTTGATCTTTCACAAGAAATTCAACACATCATCGAAACCTTTGGATGAAGAAGCACTGATGTGAAATATTTCAAAACCTCTCGTATGTTTCAGATACTGTATATGGTGCATCGCATCATGACGGTTATCGGTACTGGCAAAAATTATAGAAGATAGAGAATCCTCTGAAAAATGAACACGAAAAGGCTTCAATGATTTTGATATTCACGGTATTTGTATATGTTTTAAATTTTATTTTATTTAACACATATGCACAACATTGGTTTCCCTGCTCTTTAGAAAAAGTTTATTCATGCACATGAACACGAGACGCACCTTTGCTCGCGTCTATGATGCAAAATTGCCAAAGGGTGCCTTTGACGCGGAATGAGTCACAAATCAGAAATATTCACTATTTGTAGAGACTAACTGCAAGTGGACACACCGGAGTTCGTGGAGGTTTTTAATTTGTAGCCTCGAGCTTGCGTAGAAATAATTCAGTCACAGAATAAGAAACATCGTTCTTTAAACTTTGCGATAGGCATGATCTATTTTCGGCTAAAGTTCGTGATGTAAGCTTCACACAGTATTCCTTTTACCTAGAACCGTCATTAAGGAGAAATTAGCAAAGTGCTTCATTTCAAATTTGTGTCAAGTGCTTAAATTTGTACATACCTTAATACATGCAAAAAATGCCTTACGTCCTTTTAAAAATCTGAAGCAGTTAACTGCGTTAGTTTTACGATTTGGAATGGTAAAAAAGTTTCTTTTTTGTGTTTTCGAAAGCCTAGTTTCCGAAAAAAATTTTATTGATTCTTACATTCGGTGCTAAGTTCAGCCGACCGCATTACAAATATTTGGGAGCCTGGTGTCAAACATCGTATTTGCTTTTGTTGATGATTTTGAAAGTATATGGTGAATCACATCAGCACGTCATATCAATTAATTCAAAGCAGAGTTTCGAACTAGAGATATCCCTGATCCCTGGGGGTATGGGACTCGACTCTTTTGGTGTTTGTAGACAAGCATAATGGAGTTATCAATGCTTGTGATTTTATTTCATGTTTTCGTTCCAGTTATTCATATCTAAAAGAGAGTGAATTCAGGCTGTTCACATATTTGGAAGTCATGCAGGCAAATATCATTAGGAACGATTGTGATTACTTCAACAGTCAAATGAAGAGGGTACGAGACCATATTCGATAACCCAGTGGGAGTCTAAATGCATCCAAAGTGTAAGATCTCCTGATTTAAACGAAATAGACTACAGTAGACAGCATGACTCTCATTCTGCAACCCTTTCAACAGAAAGTTCTACCATTTGGTTACATCAAACCTTGGTGAATTATTTATACAAAAGAGTTTGCCCACGGTCTGTTGTAAACGTGGTCTTTTTCAAGTAGTCTCTTTGAACGATTGCATTCTTTATGCAATGCAAAAACCTAAGGCCATTCGACATTTATCGTTTGCCAGAGGTATATGCCATTGTACTGTCATGGTTTTAAATGGCAAAGTGTGTGGAATTTATCAGAAGTGCCCATTTGTATAGTCGCAATAACCAGGGCCGGAGTAAGGGTAGGCTACTGTAGGCCTAAGGCTGTTTACTAGAAAAAGGCCTATAATTTTGCAAACTAAACTACAAATTGTAATAGAAATACATACAGGAAAAAAAGAAATTATTTACTGCGAAATCACGTAAGCATAACATAAAAACATGTATTAAATGTAACACAGTGTCATAGTCTATTACAATGTACTGTGTATATTTAAAATTGCATTTTCCGTTAGTGTGATAAGATATTTCGCAAAATTTGATAAATTTCAGGAGATAATTCGGTAGTTACAAAGAATAAATCAAACAGCAGTGGACCAGACTTTCAAGAGCAAAGGTATCAAACGAAATCTAGTCATGTATTCTTTGACAACATCTTGATATAAAACAGCCACCAGCAACAATGATGAAATTGGCTTTCCGTTTTTACCACTGACACTTAGTCAAAGTTCGGTTTACAATAACAATCCGAGCAATCAGCTAGCTTGAGATTAATTGAAAACCCAGCACAGTTTCTAAACCACTCTCAATCATCTTTACTGACTGAACAAACACAACGTCTTTCAATCTGTTTTTAAAAAGGGTTTATCAGAGAATTATTAAAATTGTTTCCAAAGTAATTTTGAACAACGAATTCACACAGTTATGACTTTATCCCGAGCAAAATCAATGTAGAAATTTTAAACTTCACTAGTTCCATAAGCTTGTCTTTAGAATTATGCCTACACCAATATAGCAATTCACACGTTTTCGCACTCCTTATATTCAGAGGAATTCGGTATTTATACCATACATTCTACGTCAAATTCCAAAAACTGTCGGAAAATGACACAACTATTTATCTTACACGCAAAATCTAAATCACCTGAAGCGATGTAAATCTTATCATCACCACTTATTATCTCCGCTAAGCAATAGCAGTTACTCGTTTTTGCAGCCAACCTGTAATTCTTTTGACTCTCTACTACTACCTAGTGTCCAGCACTGACAAGGTTTTTTAACTTTTTGATCTTGGTGACCGTTAAGACATTTTAGGAGACCGCAAGTATTTTATCTAAATACCAAGTTCCACTCCATACTAAAAGACCTTTGGAAAAATTTGAGAGATCGTTTCGGTCCCTCAAAATGGTGCTCAAAACAGACCTGCTCATAAGAGACGACACGAAAAAGATCACATTTACAACAGACCGTTCACAGTAGTGGCGTACCTATGGTTTCCCGCGCCCGTGGGCAAACTCAGTTTTGGCACCCCCACCCAGCAGTTTTGGCGCCCCCATCCCCCCGTTCATGGCAACGTAGATGCAAAGAATTAGTTGGGAATAAAGGGGCGTCGAAAGCTGACTCCGGCGCTGCAATCGCCTGGATATATTTGTTTCTAGACCCGTCTGAAAAATTCCTGTGATTGTGACGTCACAGAATTGACGTCAGGACCTTCGAATCTTGGAAATCATTAAATACCGTAGAGTTAAGAATCTAATCCTTTCGCGTGAAGCTATTCCCTCTAAAATTTTGGTCACGATTGAACATTCAAACTGTTTGATTACGACACTCCAATATGCGGTAATAGATTCTTGAATTGTAGCAACTAGTGAAATAAGATGCAAAAACCAACTAAAAAGTTCCTTGATCATCTGTACAAATATTCCTGAATTTCAGTGACTGACTTTTTTGGGCACCAAAGTCTTCTGATAACACAGGATAACATTGGCCAGAGTTGCACCTTGTTTTCTAAAGCACGGGTTTGTCAAAGCCTTTTGAAGATGCCAAATCAAGCGCACCCGTTTGTTCCACTCCCTGGTCAGGTCTGGTTACAATCATCGCTGATGCAAGCTGTAACCACTAAGGGTTTCTGGAGCATGCACTCTCAGAGTTTTGAGTAATAAAACATCAGGACTGAGTGAGGGAGACTCACGAATACATAAAAGAGAAGAACATACAGAAGAATGTATATGAAAAACTGAAGGCAAATGATTTTATGCAAAACTGCTAGACAAACATAAAATTGCAAAATCCCAAAGCATTTTCTTGGATATAACACCCTGAAAAGTAGACAGAAAATAAAAGAAGTACTGCGATTTAATGCTTTGCTTGTAATTATCTAACTTCAAAGAAAACGTTTTCTTGCCTTCACTGTAAAGTCGATTGTTCCTTCAAAAAACTGCTATAAATGAAATGTGTCACATCCACTAATCTAAGAAATATCTAAGGTCAGTGACGCTCCGCACGAAGTTCAAGGTTAGCAATTGTGTGACATGAATTTCGAAAATCATGTCCATGGAAATGCTCAGTTTCTAGGCCAAAGTGATATAAAGCACATGTAGCAGTAACTGAAAAGTCCACAATAACTAATGTGCTCAACGTTGTTACACAGCTGCAATCAGAATTTTGCAGAGTTTTCAGCATTTATTTAAATATCCCACAAATACAAATCATCATAACTTCCTTCAGGACCACACCAAATCCATTTCAACATCAAGATTGTCAAACCACAAAAGCTTAAAAATTTTCCTAAACATCAGATCTGTAATCGTAACAACCAGGGGCATGCAGATAGGTCTGGTGATTCCCGGGGCAACTGCTTGATTGTATGCCCCCCACTAAATTCTAGTATTGAGGAATGTGGAAATACGGTCATTTGAAATAAGTAAAAACTAGTTTAGACTAATTAACAAGTTTTGAAAAATTGAATTAAAATGAATTCAAAGAGTATTTTTTGTCTAATGTGTTAAGTGTTTAATAATTTGTTTTATTCTTTAGGCTTGAGATATCTGTTTATAAGCAAATTTCTTTCACTCAGGGGTGAGCTACGCATTGAGGAATTAGATATTGCATTTATTCACGCAAGTAGCCTATGTATCAGATTGGCTTACCAAAGGAAGATAGCACTTACGGCATGTTAGGAGATACAGTTGTCTATTGTTTTTCTTTGATATAGTGTCTGAAAAAAGTAGTACCGCCATGCAGTTTGATGCATTGCCGCCCTTTTTCTGAACTATAAACAAATTGCCACCAGCTCTTCATTTCGGGGGGGTAATTTGCATGAACTGTCATTCGATGACGTCATCGTGCTTATTTAACCGTGGTACAAGTTTTGCGCAAACGGTCACAGATATATTCTCTTTGCAACATTTCCAAAAATGAGAACTTGTTAGTTTCAATGAGGCCCGTAACCAGGATGGCGAAGCCACCACTAAAAACTTTTTCGCACGCTTGGAAAAATGTGTTGGACATAGTTTAAAAATTTGGGCTCCTCCCAGAAAACTCTTCGTCCCCTCTGGTGTCCCAAGCTGGTTGCGGGCATGCTCAAGATGAAGACCGAACGATCAGGACAGAGTAAAATTTAGTAGCCTGATACAAACATCTGGTTCTGTATTCAATTAGTCCAGTCATGGCTTTATTGTGTCAGATGTACAAGCTACTGGCAAACCTGCCTAACTTTTCGTCTTGTTTTAGCAATTTCATCAAATATTTTATCAAGACTTTTGAAACTTCATTTGAATATATTTGCTGTGAGATAATTTCTGCAGACGATACTGTGAGTGGTGAAGCTATCAGATACAAGAGACTATTGTCAGGATATGTTTAATCAATGATGCTATTCTTTTAATTGTAGATACAAGACTTCGTCTGCCAACTGAAATACTCTTGAAAGGAATGCAGCAGGATTCCTGCGGCAAAGGAATGCAACTAACTTTATTACGAATGGTTGGGCCAGGCTCGCCACCAGATGTGGGTGGGCCGTGCCACTTTTGCTAGGACTACCTAAGCAACAC
>JGI24022J15233_10000215_pt1 | contig 29742 bp, 12 predicted proteins | sample Ectturendosymbi2_FD_15233 | JGI IMG/M metagenome (IMG submission 15233)
GATACCACCGCAAGAGAAGCTGATTGGGGAGGTTAAAGAGGAAATTTTAGAAAAGAGTATGAATTTAGTTTTTGTATGATTAATAATTAATTTCTTTGCATACATCCATTTTGAATTCTTTCTAGTTCCAAGTTTAGTTCTAATTCCAGTTGTGCTGTATTATTATGTGAAAGTAACAGAGTAGTGTCATCAGCGAAGAGGTGAGACTTACATTTAGTTGTTACTGGCAAACGAATTGCTTTCTATTGTTAAGGTCCTTTCTGAGAAGGTCGTTGGCAACACCTCGTATGCCATAATGATATAACTTATTTGACAAATTTTGGTGATCTACAGTGTCAAAAACCTTTTTCAGATCTACAAATACAGCAGCAAGGTTGATCAAAAATTTACTTATGTTGGTGTATAAAAATTTTTCGAATATTTTACTAAAATGACTAAGCAAAAAATTGGTCTATAGTGAGAAGGATTTAATCTGGAACCTGATTTGAACAGTGGAATCACTTTTGCTAGTTTTAAGCTTTTCAGGAAAAACTCCGTTGGAAATGCTTGAATCATGAAGATATGCAAGGCACGTAAGCCAATAAGGAAGCAGTTGGCGTCTCAATGACCGAAGTGGACAACACTTGATGTCATCTCAATACCGTCATCCAGAAGTTGATCACTGAATAAAGTCAAGAGTAATGTCAGATCAACGCAACAGACGACACCGGATGCAACTCCGCGAAAAATTGCATCAGAGAGCAGAACCAAGGACGAAGCAGAACCATTGTTTATGAACTTGAATTCACGGCGTGTGTAGTCATGCAAGAGTGTATTGTTGGATGAGATCTGGCCTGAAGCAGACCAGTGGAAAATCAATTAGATCTAGTTCCGGTTGCAGGCCCCAATTGTTGTCACACAAGGATGCAAAACCGTTTAGTTCAGAGGTTCTGTAAAAGACAATGCCATGAACATTAAAGGACTCTCAGGAGGACTTTCATAAAGTCTAGTCATGGAGTAAATTTGAACCACGTTTGTGGACAGACAGCCTGGCACTCTGAGCCTTACATTCTGTTAAAAATGTCATCAACTATGTCACATATCCCAAAACTCTTTTATATGTTTCAGTCTGATCTCATCACTTTGACCTGTGAAATTAATTCCTGCCTTACTTTAACAATACATTCAATGAAAGGTAACGGAATGGTTTGTTGTACACCTCTGTCTTTTGCAAAAGTTTTGCAGCTTGATCTGGTCGATGTTAGCTATTTTGCAAACGTGTGTCAGCATTTTTGTTGACGAGTAGGCCTAAACCTTCTCATAACTTAAACTAAAAATAAGCTATAAATGTGGTTGAGAACATGACAAGAGACCCAGATTAGCGAGAAGCTCGGTTCGGGAAAGGAATGCCAACTAGAGGTTTTTATGATATGCTTCCAGCGACCCAATTTAATGGTGCGATAGACAGTATTTGAACAGCGTAAGCCCGTTAAAGGCCAGATCCTAAGGCTCTAAAACAGTGGTTCTTAACCTCTTTTTACATATCTTACCCTTTTATCCAACAAGATTACGAGATTTACACCCAATACACTCAGTGGTGCTCATTTATTGAAAATACGAAATTAACAAACTGTCACGGTTTGGAATGATTTATAAAAATTTACATTGGATGCAATTTATGGTTCAGTAAGTTTACCCCCTTGGAAGATAAAATTACACCCAGAGGTATATTTACCCCAGGTTAAGAACTTCTGTTCTAAAACGATGTGGTGGTCCCACGCACTCGTTACTGATGTGTTCCTGATGACTGAGAAAACACTGCCTCTGTTTGTTTCTTACGCATTGGTAACTGCTTTGGGAAGCAATGAATTTTGTAAGTAGATCAAGTGCTCCAAAAAAATCATTTTCGTTATATTTCTTAGATTGGAAATNCGGGACGTATCGGGGAGAGAATTCCACAGCTGTGAAACGTTTTGATAAAATGAATTGCGAAATAATTGTATGTTGTAAGAAGGAAACTGAACATCAAATTCAAACTAAGTGCAGAAGCAGTGCCGGGTTTCTAGTGCTGAAAGCCCATGAACTGTGGAAATTTTCCCGCCCCCTTTTTCACCAAGACGAAAATTTTGTCCGTGCCAAAAATTTTTCCGCCCCTGAAAATTCTGCCGCCCTAGGCTATAGCCCAAAAGCCCATGTATGGAAAATCCAGGCCTGACTGAGACAAGAAAGTAGATACGTCAATGAGAAACTAGGGTCTAAGGCAGGGGTTCTTAAGTTTAACAAGCATGTGGCTCAGTTAATAAACAAACAGTGGGTCTTTGGCCCATCCACTGTACAACTTATCCAATGCAACAACTGTTGCACATGCAGAGAGCATTAAATAAAAACAGCATTTAATAACACAACGTGCATTAAAATAAATGCGAAGGCTGAGCTTGTTTGTTCCTAGAAAGCATAGATATTCGAGGCTCATGATAATGATAATGCAGATACACAGATCAAGACATCTTCCACATTTAAGCCTTCTTTAAGCATCGTTTTACGGCAACAAGAGCCGCCTGCCCCAAAATCCCAAAATGCCTTCAGTAACTGCATAATGCGCACAACGTGGTAGACTATGTGGCGTGACCATCGGAAAGATTTTTTATCTTTTCCAGGGGGAGGCGATAGGGAATTTTTCCAGAGGTAGCCTAAAATTTTTTCCAGGACGGGGACCAAAAGTAGTAAAATTTGATTTTACTCACTCGAAACTATGAAAACAACCCTTTTTTGTTAAACATTTAATAGAAAAATGTCAAATTTGTCCCTGCCCCTCTCCCCTTTCCCACGCTTATGCTACGTGGCAATTTCATAACGTAATGATTTGTAACACATGTTGACGAACGAAAGCGTATTTTGACGTTTGTAACTCAAGCTACTTACGATTTCGATTGAAGGTTTATCTTGCAAAACGTACTTTCTTTCATAATAGTAGGCCGTGACCCGTCAAAAATTCTTCCGTGGCCCAAACGTTGAGAAACCCTGGTTTAGATTGTAACAGTATCTGTATGGTTTAGTATGTACAAGACTGCAAGAGAAAAACGCATGGCTTTGAAAGTCAGAGTCTTGAAGAATACTCTCTACAGGTTCAGAGTTAGACATTGCCTTCCAGCTAGTTCCTTAAAATCTCTATAGTATAGTCCAATCTATTCACATCTCCAATATGCAATAACTGGTTGGTGATCAGCTTCAACATCTTCTGAAGCCATTAAGTATAATTCAAAATAAAAATTTTGGATTAGCTACATTCAGTCCAAAATAAATCAAATATGGTCTGCAGAGCTTAAAGTCAAAATATTACATTTTTAATGACATTTACATGATCGAAATAGCTAAAATGATGCATGAATTTAAAAATTGCAGTCTTCCATCACCATTCACTAAGTTATTCATTAATTTGGACAATATACATTCATATATAGCACCAGATGAAAGTCATCTCTAGAACATATACCATAGTTCCCAGGAAAAGACTATCTACAGGAAAATATATTTCTCTTACATAACTATTAAGACATGGGAGTCTTCACAGCCAAATTTGAAAGTACAACTATTATATATTTTTAATAAAATACAAACTATATATCTTCTCAACCAGTGGTTTTCAATCTAGGGTTGTGACCCCCAGAGGGGTTGTGCTGAACCAATTTTGGAGAGGTCGCGATTAGATATCTTAAGTACACTGCTGCATTACATTCGCTTTGTTCGAGTATAAGATAGGGGTCCTTGAGTTATAATGGGTTGCTATAATGGGTCGCTGTACGAAAAAGGTTGAAAACCACTGTTCTAAAATAATATTAAGCTCTTTCTATTTGTTTTTTAAGCCCAAAATTGTGCTACTCTGTGTTTCCAATAGAGATATTGTTGTATTTTGTGATATAAAATAAAAGTCATTACAAGAGGGTAAAATCAGAAATATGATTAGATTTATGAGAAGAGTAAAAATTGCCACTTTACGCAGTTCCAAAAGGTTAGTAACTCGTTTTATCATGCAACTGAAAGCTAAAAGTCTCCGTCCAATTGCTTCAATTTCTCGATGTAAAGTGTGAGGCGAAGATTCCTTGTATGCTCAGCAGCAGGTCGCTGTGAGTTGGTGCTACTTCTGCAGTTACGAGACAGGTCGTTTTCGCTAGAAAGCAGTTATTAGACAAGCACAAATCAAGGTAAGAGAATTACAACTTTTCCAGTCTGGATTTTTTAAGACAACATCAGCATGAGAGTAATCAGTGCGCGATGACATGCACTAAAAACTGGTTTTGCGTTGCTGGAAACGGAAAAACTACAGGCCCGTAGCCATGTTTTAAGGTTTGGAGGGGCAAAATACATATTAGGTGGCAAGATTTTTGTTTTATGACATATTTGAAACAAACTTTTCTGGGATCAAACAAAATTTGGAAAGGAACAAAGAATTGGGGCGGCATTGCCTCCGAACGTCACTACGGGCCTGAAAAACTACTCATCACTACCTGAAGTATATTGTTTCCGTGAGAGGCACATGCTACACGATATGTTGAATCACGTTTTTGCTGAGAGCGTTACAGGTTTGAATCGTGGTCCGGGAGAAAGAACCGTGCAAAGATCTCATCTACTGCCTGGCTAAATGCTTTGGTCACATATTTGATGTGGAAAGGACGACGTTCATCACGACCTTCTCACACAACCGCCTAATAAACTCCTTTATTAAAATTAGTTTCGGAAAATCTGTTATTTCTCACAAGGCAAAAGCAGTGGTGTCACCTTGATGGACAGTTGCACTCTTTACAGAAAAGTGAGCACTTGCTTCAGCTATACAGGTTTTTGTCCACAGAGGACAAGAAATGACCGTTGGATTTTTCAAAACACACATTGGCAATCAAACCTTTCTGTGTGTGCTTTTGATGATAACCTTCCCGTGGTGAAAGATCTTGTAAGAAATATTGCTTGTGGTTTCAATAGTCTTTGCAAGAACTTNTGATTTTTATGTATAAATCAAGACCAAGGAATATATCCAGCTGGATAACATCAGAAACCACCTGCCTTTTATTATACATTAACTTCGCTTAATTTCCCGGTCAGCTGAACAGAACGAGAAGCCTGTAATCGCTAGAGGTTTGAATGGGGTTGCGACAAGTTTTAAACAAAGAGTTTTGTCGTGGTTGGCCCTTTGTTAAAACCTAACTTTGAAAGGAACTTGTTGGAAGCCATTCAACAAAAATCTATCTCCACGTTTGCGTCATCTTCTATTGTTACAACAATCTGCCCCGAGATCTAGTGCGGCCAAGCAGTGGTTTCAACAACTCGCTCAAAAGAAAGAAGAAAACAATCTATTCAAAGGTAGACAAGGGACTTAGGACAATGCACGAATAAGATACTGGCCATAAATAAGGACGTTGTGGCTTTTTAATCTGTGTTGAAGAAATTGTGTTAGGTTCAAGTCAGTAAAATTAGTATTACTTTCTAGTCAAACTTCTATTTGTTTCAAACTTTGTTCAGAAACATGCGTTTGGTCAGGTTATGTGTATTCTACAACCTGCAACGTTGAAACGGAGATCACGTAAGAGTTAAGATGAAACCAAGAGGTAGTAACAAACACAGATTATTTCCTTGATAAATGCATTTAGAGGAATACTGATATGAGTATCAGCATAATATATTAATAGAATAAAAAATTACCTTTCAACTTCATCCAGAACAGGCGGCATCAACTTTGTCTTATCACTTTGTGAAGGCGGCCGACTTATCAGTTGATTCATGAAATGCACATGGTTTCACACATTGTTTGCAATGCACTTCAGGTGACTAACCGAGTCTGGTCTAGCATAACACAAGCAGGTGTCACCAGAGTGCAGCATTAAGCTTTTAATCTAATGCGTATACAGAAATAATCATTTTCTATTTTTTAGTTTGGCGATGAAAACAAAATGACCGATGTTCAATGGCTGATCTAAGAGGTTTAATTCTGTGCAATTATCCCCCTTCAAAAAATACTTCCGCATAAGAGCACCTGCGTCCTTTTTACGTTTGAAGATGTATATGGGCTGTAACGCTGAACTTGAACATGCTGTTTGAAAAGACAGGTGACCTTTTTCTGCTCTACGTTATCATAGTGGAAAAATGGAGTCCAGGCAGACAGGGTAACGCTGACAGGTTTATTCAGTTTTAGGGTTCGGGAAATATTTTTTGCTCTCCAATTTCTTTATCAACGAAATATTACGAAAGTGAAGAAAGTATTGTTAACATAATAAGCAAATACCAAGGTCATTATAAGCTAAATACAAAACAATCTTTCTAATAAAATATTGCAAAATTTAAATACAAGCATGACTATAAGCCTATAAACACTGTGTTGCAAACCTGCAACATATCTATTTTTTCAGGCTTTTGCACTCTGCCTAAAAACCTTGCTAATTTTGAAGATAGATTTTTCAAAACATTTTTAAATCTATGAAACTTTGCTGAATGTCTTACATGATTTCATAAAATTTTAAAGATCTTCTCAAACATCTAAAAAGTCAAAAATAAGGTATGTCCTATTAAGTATATTATATTAAAAAGCAAAAAACAAAGTTTGTCCTACTGTTATAGAGCAGTGGTACAATTAGTGGGTCTCGTACTGTCACCACATAACACCTTGTCCAAGGAAAACTCAATCTACCAAATATCATTCGATGAAAGTTTGGAAAACCAGAATTGACACAAATGTAACATGAACAGGATAGCTGTGGAAATTACAGTGGCCATTTTAAAAAACTGCCAAGGGAAGTAGGCTACACAAAAATCCACGAATTTATTAACAGAACCCTAAGTAACAAATATAGCTGTGAATATATTTTGTTGTGAAGAAAANCAGAAAGTAGGCCTTTCGTGCAACACCTTGAAGGCCTTCGCGTACTGAGAGTGATAATGTGGTGTTGCCTTTGCTTATTTACTGCGGCAAAATTTGCAAATTATTTAGCAAGGAAAAGAAGAAGCAGTCTTACTGTTTTGAAAATAATTATGTGATATATGCGGTATTTATCTTGTTTAAAATACAATCAATAGTTTATGTCCTTTGGAGGTATAACGACGATCCTCGTGGGGTTTGAAACTTGATATGGGAACTTTTTGACTGCAGTTTAAGGAAACGGTAGTTAGAAAGGTTTCTTCCACGCGTTTTGTGAGATTGGTAATTCTTTCATAAAAAGGAGTTATAACACTGTTGATAGTGTGTTCTCAGATTCAGCGAGGAAAGCTAGGATTTTACCTCCAGTATAAAAAGACCTTGAAAATTTCATGATATTCTGAATCTCAAATATTTTGAATTACTGTGTACGCAGACATTTTCTTTTGTATTTTTTCGGGTGACAGTTGGCTGGATGTAATTACCGTAGTGGCAACTGTTTTTGGGTAACAATTGCTTTGTGACATTTATTTTTGTGGCAATTGTGCTAGGTGGAAATTTTCCAGGTGGCAGTTGTCCTTAGACCAGTTACTACATGCAAGACATTGGTTTAAGTTGGTTCATATCCGCATGTTCAACTACAGAGCGTTTGCGATATCAAAATATGTTGACTGTTTTAGCAGATGTAGCAAATCTTTCCAACCTCACAATCTTTCCACCAACCCGTACATGTTAACTGCACTCTCTCATGAGTCTAATCTGCTAACAGTTGGTGCTTGCTCTTTTTTTGCAAAAGATGTACGTTGCAGCAGGATCGATTATTTATTCTGATTACGAACTCAACAATGCAACAAAAAGATAAAAGATACGAGTATTAATTGAAATTTTATTTCATTTGATCAAAAGTACCAATTTTGTACCTCACCTCACGAAATTCATTTTTAACTCTTTTACTGTTACGATAAATAAAATGAATTTCAATAATAATCCAATAGATTCTTCATTTTAAAGATATTTTTAAATGAAAACAAAGAAATTCACATTTTTGCTGAAAACAGAAGATAATAATCGATTTTCAAATTCACAAGAAGTGGTATGGAACCTTTTTCTTAAATTCATCTGATGTAAATGGCTTGTAATGCACTAAAAATTAGGCCTAATTGCTCACTTGCCTCATTTCAGTTCTTTCAGACATTTACACAGATGCTTACATTACTAGTTTTGATAATATTAAATCAATTTTAGCAGAAGATAATGATTTAACTCTCGTCTTGTGCCAAAGTGAAATACAGGTAGAGTTAAAACTGAATATATAATCACTTAAGGCAATGTTGTATTTAGTTTATGTAGTTCAAAAATCAACGTGTTTGTTTCGCCCTTCACATTAGTGTTATACGCATGTCTAAATATAGGCCCTATAGTATAGGTAATATTTGGAAGACCAGAATTTCTTGTAAATATAATATTTTCGTGGTTTATCCGCAATTCATGGTTCAAGAATCAGACATTGCTTTCTACTTTGTACCACGCAGAAGACAAATACTAGTTTAAATACGACTGAGAAGCATGCGAAACCGCAAAAATTTCCTAAATTTATTACATTTTTGTGGCACTGGAACCATGGCTTCACCAGGGACCTACTAAATTTCCGAATCAAAAAATTTGTTCGCGGCAAGTCATGCAAAGATTTGCTAATTTGCTGCTGTCACAAGTTACCCACTACAGGAAAAAGTAATTACTATGATTTGTTATATAGCTGAAATAAGTTTCAAAGCAGCTCAAACTTTAATTTATGCTTTGTCATTATTATGTTGTCCTAAAAACATCGCCTACATCTCACAGGTTAAAACTGCTCATATAGACTGAATAAATAGCATTGGTTGTTTTGGGTATATTGTAACATGTCTTATTACAACTCCAGCAACTTTTCTTCTCCCGTGTACTCTGTTCCAGTTGAATACCTAACTGTTCAGTCTCCAAACCTTCCAGTACCGGTAACACACCACAGATCACCCGATGTAAGTTTAGTAACAGATAACATGCGTAGTTTTTGGTAAAGAAATTGTTACATAGAAGAATTTTATGTGACGTTCAAAACTGAGCTTACAGATTTTATACATAATTTCCAGCTAATTTAAGCCAGGTTTAGTTTTTGTCAGCAACTATACACACAAGAATTTGTGTTGCTGCAAAATATTGACTTCAGGGTTATCAATGATTTGTTTATATACCGTATACTTATTATTAATTGCCGCTGTGAAGCTTTAAAACTGAGCTGTAAAGGTGTTAAAAACATGCAACTATTTTTGTTAAACTTGGAGTGTCCTTGTTCGACCTTCAAACCGTCCAAACAATTCGCCTTGCAACTTTTCGGAGAACGTGGGAAGTAAATAATGTAGACGTTTTTCGGAAAACTGTTATTTCTGTTCAGTACTTTCAAAGAGAATAAAGAAAGATTTATGATGTGCTTAGATTTGTTATGATGGAAGTTTGTAATTTAGTGTCAAAAGTTTTGTGTTAAGTGTTGGAAATATGAATATAATACTTTTGTTCTCTGCTCGTCAGCATATGAAAATCCCGAACTTAGGAATCGGCTTCAGTTTTATATTCTTGACCTTCTCATGTTCAAATTGCTGTACATTTCTACTGCAATACATTTTCAACCTCTTATATTCCTAGAATTTTGTGCATTTTCAAGCTAAACGAATTTCTGTAAATTGAAATGACGTGGTTTCGACTAAAAACTCGGAAAATCTTGAGTTTTCCTGTTTGTTTGTTTATTCAAAAGTGCCAATAACGGCAGGACAGAGCATGGAATGACCATGTATTATTTCGCGTAAGTAGTTTATTTCACAAGACAGAAGGGAGAGGAGCACAATATCAAAAATAGACAACGTGCAAAATACCATTAATGACGAACTGAATGAATAATAACAATAATAACTTACACACGCTCACCCACGGCCAGTGCTCCTTGGGCAAGAGCGTTCATCTCGGCGGGCCGGTAAGAAGCAAATTTCAGTCTTCACTCTTCAGCGTTTCGTCAACTGTCATCATCCAAACCAATCCTTGAGTTGTATAATTCAGAAAACGTTTGCTTCGACACAGGCCCGAAGCCAGGTTTTAAGGTTTGTGAGGGGCAAAATACATTTTTAGGAGAGCAAGATTTTTATTTTAATTATAAGTTTAAAACAAATTTTTCAACAACACAATTTGGGGATCACACAAAAAATGTGGGGGCTCTGGCCCCGAATGCCCCCTGTGGCTACGGGCCTGCTTCGACACTGAAGTAAACCACATTATACTTTTGCTCTTTCGTTTCAAGGCTCCATCGAAAAGGTTGAAAATTGCCATAATTGTTATTGGTGCTTCCATTGTTTTGGGGATCCTGGGTGCCATTGGATATGGAATTTACGGTAAGCAATGCACGAGATTTCCTAAATTTTTGAAGACTGAAAGTTGCTTGATGTCGTATTGACGCCACAGATTTCAACGTTTGCTTCAGCTGCAGTATTTTTTGTCGCTAATATGCCTCTCGTAAAATGATTGACTTTTCTCATTTCCTTCTTATGAGTGTGCGCCACGCCAGTACCCGATTGTTCTGCCCAGCAATTTCTTTTGTTTTCTATAGATATTTACTCTTAATCCAATGAAATGTCGTGATGACCAAAACATTTTTTAAACTAAAGTGGTCTTTCAAACGGATTAAATTAAATTAGTGGCTTTTGCTAGGTTATTTCAGATAGAGCATCGCATTACCTCGAAGTTTCACAATCTTCGGAACAATGCTTTAAAAACTTGCAGAGCTGTAGCATCAAACATTTTTTTTATTATTATTTCTTTGATAACTCGCAAATTAAAATACACGGCCATTCACTTTGCCAGCATAATCAGTACCATAGATGCTTGTGTAGAAAACAGGCCGGTAACCAGCTTGGGACACTAGCGGCGGCGAAGAGTTTTCTGAGAGTGGCCAAATGTTTTTGAACTAAGTCCAATACTTTTAAACTATGTCCAACACATTTATCCGGGATGGGGGGCAAAAAATTTTCTAGGGGCGGCTTCGCCCCTCCTGGTTACGGGCCTGGTAGACAAGCTCACCGTTAGTAAGCCAAACCCATTCCAATGCCCAGCCGATATCTTGTGAAAGAAATTACTAATGTGTAGCAAAATGTTTACTTTTTCGATCCATAAATGAATGCCCAAATAACTAGGATTTACTCTTCATCACTGATCATAAATGGAGATGTTCATCATTTGTAAGTTTTGTTCCACATGTTTGTCAATGAGGCAAACTTTTAAGGAAGTTGACTTGAAATTGAAACTTAAACTATAACCACAAAGACTCTTTGGTTTGCAAGCATTGTTGAACATTTAGAATCACTCAGATATTTCGTCTCTATATACTTACGCAGATCTGATTGCAGTAGAAAGTTCCCCGTATGATGTATTTTGAATGGTCACCTACATGAAGATTGGTGCAATATCTGTTTACTTGAAATTGAAATAAGTTAAAGTTGCTCTACAAATATCCAGGACATCAACTCAGAATTAATTGAACATATATTCTTGAGCCTAACAGTCTTTCAACTCTTGAGAAAATAAATGCTACAAATATAGTTGTTCATGATGTTGTAAGGCATCAAAGCAAATTTGATTAGTCTTTTGTTTCGAAAGATGGCACAGCGAGATCTAATATCACATTTTTTACAGTTGGAATCGCCGCAGCTAGACAGTTCACTTGATGTATAGGAAATGTAAGTATTGTTAAACATTTCTGGAACTTTTATACCTTTTTTGTCAAGAAGCATTCACAGAGATAAGTCTGATGGCTCTTGCAGATGCGAAATTGAACTTGTTATAAAAGGTAATCTTTCGCATCTCTAAATTCTAGAGTGGAGCAACATCAGCAATAACAAAACAAATTGGTGGTACTCTGGACAAATGATTAACAGAAAAAAATTGCTAGTAGTATTAGTGATATTAGTTAGCTAGTTGCAATAATTGCTGTTTCGTTTTCATAAGCCTATTTGGAACAAGATGGTCCAATTAAAGCTCCCGCTGCTTGTGAATGTGTTTCCAATCAAAATAGTTTAATCAAGTGGTTTCCACAGCTACATCAAGGTTGATATTGCTGAATCGGCTTACCATGAAACTTGATGACGTTTCGCCCCACATCAAAATCTTCATATTTTTTTATCCACACCGGCGGAGCAATGGGGCTTCCAGGTGCGCTTATTCGACAAAATCGACCAATTCCTACATATTATCTAGAACAAGGCAAAGTTATTCAACAGGCAGTGGCGTAGCAAGGAGGCCCTGGGGGCTCCGGGCCCCGGGTGGCACGTTCTGGGGGGAGGCTATTTGTTGCTTAAAAATAAATTTTTGAAAGTAGTTTAAAAGATCTAACTATCTTTATTATCTTGAAATAGAACTTTTAAAATTCTAACTCTTCAGTTTTTGTGTTTAGAAGCCCTAGATTGGTAGGCTAGCCTAACAAAGTGGGAAGTGCGGCTGTGGAGTGAGCAAATTTATTAAATGATTACTCAAACGCCTGGTTCAAATCCAGTGTGCTAAATACCCCAATGTTTGTCTTGAAATCATGTCTTTTTAAATATATACATTTGGGGGAAATTGTTCCCCAGTCCCTACAACTTCCTCTCCAGCCAAAGCCATTTCCCCCTACTCCAGTCAAAAGTCCTATGAACAAAGGACAGAGATGACATTTGACCGCAAACTAGCAAACATTACTCATCAGGTAGTTCGAGGACTACATTGCCTTCCACTCAAAATCTGCCCTGCATAAAATCACGCTAAAAAGTCAAGGGAGGTTATTCCTTTTTTTACTATCGTTCGATCCTTAGCAACGCCCCAACGGCACATCATTACATCATCTTGACACCAAAGCATTTGCGACGAACATTTTTTGGCAAGTTTCATGCCATTTCTTAATGTTCAGTGGGATATTTTCAATACTTGCCAGATTAACCTAGTCCACTATCGGTGGACTTATCAACATTAAATTTGGCCGGTTGAAGTGAAGAACTCTGCAAAGGTAACGCTGCGCTATGTTAATTGAGCTTCTGTTTTTCTGTATGACATAATGGTGTCGGAATATGACATTCTTGAAACGAGATAGTGCAGTTGGTGTGTTTTCGTAGGTAATTCAGAGCTTAGATTGTAGGCTTTAACTGCAAGTAGAGTGAATCAGAGCCAGCCAATAGGCAACGTGGCAGGCTCGCAACCACGGGACAACCGGGCAATTTCCTCCCCGCAATTTTCAAAAACGTGTTTAGTTGTTTGGTACAACAACAAGTTACAATCATTCCCCCCCCACGAATATAGTAAACAACAAGTACAATAATTCCCCCCTGAAAATATCAGCTGGTTGCGGCCCTACAACGTGGGTCTCGTAGAAGTCTCCTTTGTTCAACGGTACACTTAACATTTGCAGTCATAGAAAAAGTCAATTGAACAAAAAAAGCTGACAGAAAATTTTGCTCTCATTTTGACAAATTAGAAGCATAAACCTTAGTCTAAGAATCTAACACAATGGGCAACCTATATGTTTAGGCATGGTTGTGATGAAGGCTTTTATTAAAAGGGACGTTAACCAAAACCGTTGCACAACTTGGCAATGGTTGTACTGAATAAAGTTGTTCAGAGCGATTACCGCCGAACTTCAGATATTGTAACCACTGATGAGTAAGGTCAGATGCCCCCTGGCAGTATTTGGTAATACAGTTTTCGAAATAGACGTCTGTTGGTAATGAACGAAGGCAAGGGATAACACTATGCACGCGTAATTGGAAAAAGTCCAGCCCAACAGCTGGACCAGGTTTGCAGGTTATGATGATGACCGAAAGCCAACGCTTGTNAACCNGTGGCGATTCTAGAATTGAAAAAGTGGGGGCGCCACTGCGGGGCCAAGGGAAAAGTAGAGGACAACATAAACGTCTATCGTGCATGGTGATTTTCCGTTATTTTGAAGATTAATTTGCTGTGATTAATCCTATCAAACCCACATAGGCTTGCGAATATCGTTAAATATGATCTAGCGTTATTATTCACTATAGAGACATCTAAACGCCACTAGACGCAATCGCACACTTGCACTGCTATGACGAATATTCTGTGCAAGGGACGCCGGAACGGGAGTGCATGATGGGGGCACTGCCCTCTCCCGTTTCAAAGGGGGGAAAGGGGGCATATGTGTCCTTACATAACAGCATCATAGGTGATTTTAGGGATGCCGGAGAGCGGTGAAATGGCGGGGTTATTTCCCCCTGCCCTCTAAAAGGGGGCAACGGGGGCGGAGGTGCCTTTACATAACAGAAACAGGTAATTTTATGGTTTGTAAAGATCGACTTGAAACAAGTTTATTGCAGCTATTCGCGCACCCACAAAATTCAGAATGGTTTTCTACAGTCTTTGCTATTATTTCTGAGGTCAACGTGTTGCTGCGCAAAAGCAAGCATAATTGGTAACGATTTGTTTGTTTTTTACAAGCTTCCATTGCCCTCAACTCCTTTACTGCGCCACTTCCCTGCCGCTGTTCCGGCGTCCCTGTTCTGTGCTAACCATGCAATTTCCACAGCACTACACATTTGAATCGAAACACCATTTTCCGGATAAGATTGTGCTGACCCCACATGAACGGAAACAGCTGCACGAAAGTGAAAACAACTCACATGAAAGCAAAATGGTTCCAACCACGAATTCCATCCTGACACAGAGACAAGTAGGCTGGTGATAGATGACAAAACAAATTTAAAAAAATAAACTATCTGCCAACAGGTTGGTGACTACAGTGGCGTAACTAAGGGGGCAAGGAGGGATATCTGTCCCTGGGCGCAGTATGTTGGGGGCGCCAAATTGGGGTCGGAATGTTACGTAAAAATTACGAAATATCAGCGGTTGCTAATAATTGCAATTCGACATTGAAAAAAAACTTGACATTTTTTCAAGGACATTGTTGTTTTGATTTATTGAAATTTTGCTTCATGTTTACTTCGAGTAATTATTAGATATAGTGGTGTAGCACACATAGTGGTGGAACAACTGTTTTGAATAGTTCGCTTTTTACTGCACAACTGTTTAAGATGTAAAAAACCTACACGTTATTTTGTTAAACTACATTTTTAATCTTGATTCTTGAATGTTCAATGTATTGAATAGTTCAATAATGAACAATTTCACAACTATTCAAGGACGCCGGAAAATAGTCAAGGACAACAAATGCTTTTCAAGGATCAAGGACAATGGACATAACCAGTTTTGAGAGCAAATCCTTGGCGCTCAAGAACGTCTGGCAACTTTAGTTACACCTTACATTGAAATGCACGGAAGATCATTCTTCTCATTTCTGCGACTGTTTCTTAGCTTCGAACTTAATCTTAACCACCGCAAGACCGCGGTTTGAATAAAATTTCCGAATAACCACTGGTGAGTGTCGTCATAAGCTCCCATTACCCGTGAGTGTCGTCATAAGCTCCCATTACCCGTGAGTGTCGTCATAAGCCCCCATTACCAACTCCCATTACCCGGCCGTCAATAACAACAGTCCAGCTTATCATGCATTTGAGAAATATTGAATGCAGGCCAGATGTCTTCTAAATTATCGTTTAAATTATTGCTGCCTGAAAGTTGTCTGCTGTATATGTCAACCAAATGAACTTGAACGTGAAAATAAGCACAAAACTGGGGTGGCCAAACTGAGGGCCAGTAAAAAATCTGAGGAATCACAGCCTGCCCAGTCCCCCCTTTGAATCGCCGCTGTTCTAAACCAGAGCCAGTTTTAAGTCTATTTGACCTATTTTATCAAAATGATACCGCACCTACAGAGCCCCGCACAAGCGCCGACAGAGTTAACGTTTGACGCCTTTTATATATTCTAAAAGAATTAAACCAGCACTGAAACCTGAAGTGAACAATGAAACGCTCCTTACATCATTGAGATCATAATATTAAATATATTACTATAGCCTGCTATGTGCAGCATATATAGGCTACTTTTTTACTCAAAGACGGGTACTACACGAGATATTAACATCAGACATGGGGTGATTACAGCAGAAATGTAATCGATTACGATTACGATTACATTGAAAGTAGTCGCGATTACAATCGCGATTACATTTATCTTGAATCATCTTCAGAACTAAAACAAACCCAATGTGCGTGGTTTGATGTAAGTAGTCTATTAGGCCTATGCAGACATCATACGATATTAATGAATGCAATAAACGAAATTACTAATCTGTAAGGGTCAAGCACCGGAAAATAATTATAATAATTGTTTAATCAGACGTTCGTGCAGTCCACAAATCAATGGCGTAAGTAGAGGTTTGAACTAGAGGGGAAACGTAGCTGAAAAGGCCAAGTGACCTTTGTAGGTGACCTACAAATCAACACTCAAAAAATACATGAGAAATAATGGTGAATCTGGGTGTGGATGCTTATACTCAAACCGCAAATCAACGGAAAATCTCCGAGAAACGCAAAAAGACGACAACCTACTGAAAACCAAAAGAATACTAAAACCGAAATATAAACTTAGTGAGGTTCTGTTTTTTACATTTAGCAGGCCAGGGGAGTCAAAATCGCCCCTTATCCCTCCCGCCAGTTATTATACTGCAACAAATACTTTGAATATTAATTAAACAAAAATGACCAATGTTTAAAATCTATAGCCTACAGTTGATAAACATCAAGGCTTCAAAGCTTTAGCAGTCAAACGACATCTATCAGGCTGAACATTCGTCCAGCAACACTGAAAATTTGTTTGTTAATAATTTCAAAATTGCTGACTATTTCCTCTAACAGCGGGTTACGATCGTCTCCAAGCCAGCATAGCATTGTGCAGCTTTTAATTTGAAATGAAATGAACAGTGACACCAATATAGCTACGCATCTGTCTGTTGGACTAAACGTCAATGGTCAACAAAACCTCACTGGTTTCATTGAGTTTTTTTAGCAGTATCTGGTGAATCATGAATGAAATGCTAGTTATGAAAAAGTACTTTCGACTTGGATTAAAGTACTTTATTCCTCTGAAAAAACTTAATTTACTGTATATAAATTACTGTACTATAGTCTACTCCAGCACTTACATTCACAAGTTTACTCTGAATACTGTATATATAAATAAAACCAACACCTCTCCTCGTAATGTCCCGCTATTCTGTTGCCGAAGTGTCAACTCGTCTTTGTAAAGATCTTCTTTTTGTTGCTATGTCTCACTAGACTCGCTACGCTGCTTCTGGCTGCCAACAAGAGTAGCTGCAACAAAGTGAGAGTTCGCTACAAACGCTGCGCTTGCCGCTGGACCATCTGGATTTAAAGCACACAGACGGGGAAATGGCCTCCCTTGAAACATAACCATAACAAATGATGATAAAGAAGGAAACCCAGCCACCACAACCGTGGTTCAGCGCACAGTGATGTAGGGTGAAGATATTCAAGTTTAATCGTGAACGTAATCGTCGATTGCGATTAAATTGGCAATGTAATCGATTACGATTACGATTACTCAAAAAACTGTAATCGATTACNATTGACGATTACGATTACCCCATGTCTGATTAACATACATAAAGTTTTACACCTCTAAAATAGGTATGACGTCATCACTTCTTTAATTTTGTTGTTTCATCCCCTGAAATGAATAAACCAAGTGTTCTCAACCTTATCAAGCAAGTGGCCCAATCAAACAAACACTGGGTCCGTGGCACACCTACTGTACAACTTCTCAATTGCGACAACTGTTGCACAAGAACAGAGCAGAAATAAGAACAACTTTTAGTAACACAACATTCGCTGCAATCAATGCAATGGCCGAGCCTGTTTGTTGCTAGAAAAAGAGGACGCAACCCGGGGTGGGGGCAACCAGGAAATAGCCCCCTCCGAAATTTTCAGAAACATATTTAGTTCTTAGGTATAACATCAACTTACAATAATTTTACTTCCCTCGAGAATACCAGTTCGTTGCGGCCCTGTTAAAAAGCATAGATCATTGGTTCCCAAACTGGGGGTAATACGCGATTCTTCGGGGAGTAATGCAGAACCCAAACCACAATGTTGTTCTATATTATGAGCGATCACTGCGAAATATTGAGGGTAATAAGACATAATCGCTACCTTCATTTGGGTAACGGCTCGGACAAGTTTGGGAACCACTGGCATAGATATTCGTGGCTCAATACATGAAGATGCGCAGATCAAGTCATCTTCCACATTTAAGCCTGTTTCTAGATTTTGTTTTCATGGCAATAAGAGCATGAGCTGTACCTACGTTGTTGTGAAAGGTTTAAACTTGCGAAACGTACTCAGTTTCAACAATACTTGGCCGTGACCCGTCAAAAATTCTTCCGTGTCCCGCAGGTTGAGAAACCCTGGAGTAAACGATTAAAGCAAAGTAGTGCGGCTTACCGGACACTAAACGTCAACAGGGAAGAAAATTTGACGAAATATGCCGAGTTCATGCATGCATATACAGTATAAAGAAACTAGAAAAAGATGACAAGCAGAAAAAGCAAGACGACAATGAAAATAAGACCTATTTCAGTTTGTGAGTGTTTGGTTACTCCTTATATAATAAGCACCAAACATGACCTTCTTTCATTTTAAATTGTTGTAAGCAAATTTGAAGGGTAGCAAGGACGGCACTTATGTGGTCCGCCCCGGGCGGCACTTAGCCTCGCTACGTCACTATCAAAAGTCATTGAAAACCTAGTTCTCTGAGAAAGAATACTCAAAATGCTTTGCTAAGAGTTCTAACCTCGATGCAAGAGGTAAATGGATGATTAGGTTGATAGGTGGGTTTTGTTCTGTTTTTTTGTGATGTAAAAATCGATTTGGTTTGTACATTACTATTTTCCATTGACAATGCCCTTCAGTTCTTTAAACTTTTTTGTCGAAATTCAAGGCAAAAAGGTAAATTGTAAATACTGTTGATTTCACCGTCTGAGCAAGTACAATCTCCAAAATGTACAGTCAGCCGTCTCTGGCTACCTTTGTGTGGCTAACGAATCAAATTGCAGCTTTCTAGTTTGAAAGTGAAGAGTAGTATCAATTTTGAACTGTTGTTACTCGTGATAGTAATATCATGATATTCTTCAGCAAAACAAACGAGCTCTTCGATCAAACTGCCGAATTATGCAGCCGGACTACCATACCTTTCCTGAAATTGAAACCAACTTTGGAAAAAAGCAAGTTTAAAATTACTACATATGGACAGCGTTTTTCCCAAAGCCGTTTCCCAAAGGTTTTCTCAAAGCCAGACTGCAGCATATAGCATTTAAATTTAATTCATCTACTCGGCACTATATGTCAAGCTTGCAGCAAGTTTCCAAGGCACATCGCAAGTTGTTGTTGCATTGTAAAGTTTCTAGGAGTTCACTTTTTTAAGTGTTCTGTTCAAAGGCGTCATCGTGAGCAAACTTTCACGTCTTGTGACATTTCGCGTCGCACTTGCGTAGTTAACGTGCTTATCTTACGCCTCCTTAATTACAAATGCTGTATGTTGTGTGTATTGGGCAGTGTGCATGCATGTTTACTCTTGCGTGTTCTGGTTCTCTATCTGGGTGCTTTTTCACGAACACCTCGAGAAGGATCGAACGTTTTGTATGAAAACACGAATTTAACGTTGGATAGAAACATATACTCTAAGTAACGTAAGTTTCGCATGGCTATTACTTTTCGTGCCTCTGTCTGCTACTGACCATGATTTAGTATGTGAAGGTAAGTCACGGACACAATTATTTTTCTTGTAAGTTTTAATTTTGATAATACGCTTCCAAAAAACTTTGTAATCCATTCTTCCGTTACCTGCAACAAAGTAGTATTGTTTGTTTATATGTTTGTTTATATTGTTGGTCTTTCCCACACCAAAAAGCACGTCATTATTTTTACATGATTTTAACTCAAAGATGTTCGTTTATTTTGGATCTGAATTCCATTTACTTCTATCAGTTTCGTCTCATAGGTAGTTCTCCTCGAAAGCCTTCAAAGGTATTGCCAAAATTTTTGGCCTTTCATTACTGTACAAACGAATAACGAGAAATTCATTTGAAATTTGTTTTCTATGTTTCAGCGTGTAACTGGACTAAGAACAAAAATTGTGTCATCTTTTTGCAAACAATAAAAAGGAACATTGCTTCATACAGTATCATCAAGCAAGATAAATTGTGTATTGGTAAACAAATGTGTAACTAATTTGAAAAATTACTTGGAGTAAAAACTAAACGTTTAGCCGGCCAGGTTTCATGGTTAAAACCTAGCTGTGACGTCGTTAATTTCAAATTAAAAATACGGTTGCGATTTCCGAACAAGGGTTGATGCCTCACTTTTGTAAGGAACAAAATATTTTATATTTTCTTCTGTGTTCTGAAGCTTAACGTTTAAGATTTATGCCAGATATTTCATCTAATCTGCAAAGATTCCTGATTAAACGAGGTTGCCATAGTAATGTTTCTGGAGATAGCATTGGAAAACCTTTAATATGTTTAAAAAATACACGTGCAACAGTTTCAATAGATCAAAAATTTGTCAAAGAATGTTGTTTTTAATCAGAACAAACAAGTCTGTTACAGCCGTATTCGCATGAAAAAAATCATTAACAAAAATGGCATGCTCACCAAATCGCTGCAATTAATTTTTCACACACAAAAAGATGAAAACGTAATAAAAGTAATTTGGCCGTTCTAAAAATTTTCGAACTCTCGCCGAAGCGGGAATTTCGCTTTGCAGTCATTTCCCATGGAATCTTATCATTAAGTTGATGCAGCAACGCTCTGATAAAATTAACCTGTTGTGCATTGAATGGAAAGAAATTATAGTAATAGATCGTTGTCTTTTTCCTTGCAGGAAACTATAGTGATAGGACTGATTGGTGTGCCGCTGCAAGTTATACCAGTTTTTTTAACTTTCACAACAATTAAATTTTTGAACACTTGAACACGTTTTCTCATAACGTTTCTAAAGACCATGAAGCTTGCGAAAACTGAATCACAAGAAAGCTGTGTGTTACAGATTCCGTTTAAAATTTATTGTAATATCTTTTTGAAGAAAACAATGAATATTCTCAGAAAACACGTTGTATTAAAAGTCATAATTAGAAACCATCATTTCAAGACTAAATTAAAAAATATGCCAGTGAAACCATAGGCGTAGCCAGTGGGGCCATAGACCCCCCAAATTTGTAGCATACCTTGTCGTTTTGTGCCTTGAGAGGCAGTGCCCCAATCAAAACATTGTTGCTCACTTGAGGTCAAAATATTTGGCCTCTCCAAAAATTTTGGTCTGGCTACGCTACTGAACGAATCTACCAAGTCCTCATAACGCTTTCAGTTTGTTTACATAAATAAAATAACCGGCCTAGTGTTATAACTTCTTCCACAACTGTCAAAAAATAATTTCTAAGAAAATACCGGAATGCGGACAAAGAAAGCAAAGCAAATGCTTGATTTACATTTAACTGAAAATAAAGATTCCTTCTAAGGGCTCCAGTTGCCAAGAAAGCAGAAGTATATGGCCTCATATCTCTGAAACTTGCTTGAGGCAGTCAGATTTAAGAGAAAATATGGCTACACCTAATACGTTTGTTGTGCTGAGTCACCAGGAACGATGCTCTGAACTATTCCAAACACAGTATGCAGAAGTGTAGGTTATAATTGCAGCTCAATGACCGAAAATGTTCGCAAGTATATAAAATATTCACCATTCGCCAGTGGTGGTCTTAGTAATTTGTGGCTCTGTGCGGAATATTTTGGAGTCCGTGCACTCGTGTAAATGACAGATTGAAATGAAGGTCATTGTTTTCAAAAATGGTGTTTGTATTTACAGTAACGCCGATATGTGGACGCTGCACAGGCTGTATGGGAAGGAGATAGTGTATTACCGAAGAGTCGGTAATACACTATATCCTTCCCATATATGCAACATAATCCACTACACATGCAAAACAATGGCACGAATCATGTAGTTATAGGGTAAAGGAAAACAATAATGTTTCAAGAAAGTAAGGAAGTTTCCCCATAAACATTTAAACTAGTGGTTCCCAACCTTTTTAGGCTTGCGGCACGCTTCAAAAGGGAAATATAATTTGCGGCGCCTAGTGGCGAACCCATAGCAATTTGGTTTGAGGTATGGCGACATTTTGAAAGTATCTTTTCATGATATATTGAAAAGAGCAGCTCGCGGCACCCCTGGGCATTGTAAAAGGCACCCTAGGATGCCGCGGCACTCCGGTTGGGAACCACTAATTTAAACATTCCATTCTGATAAAAAAAAACTATCAATGATAACAGGAGTTATCGAAACGTTTGCAATATGTCGTTTGTATCGTTCTCATTGGCCGTGATTTTCATTATACTTCGTTGTTTACATTACAATTCTATCAAAAAAACAGTTACTTACATAACTGTTTGAATAATCGAGTTACCCTAAGGCCAAGTTAAGTTTTGTGAGATCTTATTGTTCTTGGACTTCCACTGTCCAAAAGTACAGATAAACATGCCCTTTAACTGCTGTAAATCAGTTTAGAAAGAATAACTCAAATATAATTTGTTATGATGAGATTGGAATGGATGAATTACGCAGTATTGACTCACAAATTGTAATCAGATTTCAATGTTGGCTTGACCTTAACAAGCTACAACCACCATACTTATGGCAGTAAAACTTAAAATAAATGGAATTATGCTAATGGCTTTTTTCTGCATGGTATAGCAGGAAATCTTGCAGCTATCAGAAAAATGAATCAAAAAAGTTAGGACTCAATATTCTTAAATCNAAACTTCTTAAACTTTGATTGTAGGCACATATCTTTTAATTGAAAAATATCGGTCCCCTGACCATAGGCTATTTATGTTTTATCATTTTAGTGTGGCTTCGCATATTGACGTTGCAAATCCAAATGTGTTAAAAACATTTCAATAATCACAATCTCATACAGCAAACCAAACAAACAAAGTTTTCTACTAACTAACATGTAAGCCTAATCATTACAATGAAAATGTAATCTTAAACAAAAGCTTATAAATCTTTGAAAGTGCGTAAACTAAAAATGGGGTCCTCTAAAGCGCGTAAATTAAAAATGGGAGTCCCATTTTACACACTCTGAACACTTACTGAGATCACTACTGCCATTCTCACAAATAGCCTGCATGTATTTTTCGTGACGTTCCTAGACGGGCGAGCATCAATGTAAAAAAAACATGAAGAACATTCAACTATGCTCGATCTGTAAATACATAGTTAAACGGTCATTTCACGGCTATCGTACGGTTTGCAAACGTTTGCGATATATTCTAAGAAATTTTCAAGAAAACTGAGCAAGCCGGATTATGAAAAGCGGTGTTTTCAACATACCTAGTGAACTGTGCTATGTGACACTGTGTCGACCTTTATCCAGCATTTTCAAACACCAATGTCGCTATGCCACAAAGTGATTAACAGGTCCAACAGTATTAATTAGGATATGTTTTATTCGAAAGTCGCAACAAAACTGCTCAATTGGTTTAGTAAACTAAAATACCTTTTGTGAATGTAGTGACAAGCAGAAATATGTATCAAACAAAAACACGACTGTAACCAACACATGCGTGTCGACAATTGATATCAAAAACTTTTATATTTTTTATTAATTTAATTGCAATGAAAAAAGATTTACCTTTTATTGCCCCAAACATATGTCTTTTGTTAAATTTTTTTTGCCAAGTGGGTAAAATTAAATGAATAGCAACAAAGTTCACTACAGCCAACGAAGCTGTGTTAAAAATTCAGGAGAACGCTCGATTTCATAAAAATGAAGACATGAGTTGCACGAGTCAACATGTTTGATAACTTTTTTCGTTAAAAATAACACAAATATGGCCTGACAAAGCGCCACTGTTTTCCTGCCACATCAATTAAATCGCAAACGGTTTTCTTGGTGTTTCTTCAAATAAAATTAGGAAACGCATTCCAACAAGCTGTCACCCGACAACACCACTGAACACAGCTCAAAATATTATTGTTACCGAAAAAGCACGTTACCCGTTCCTCTTTGGAGATTGCGTGAAAACTTTTGCGTTCGGCTACTATTAAAAATTATCCACAGTAATCAAACAATTATCACATTTGTTGTTCAATTGCATGAAAATAAGTGTTTGTTTTCTGAAAAGAATGTTTAAGTTGCAGCGCTACATCACAGCCTCCTGTGAGCAGGTATCTCGTCTGCAAACTTCTTTGCTTCCACAATGCACGTCGTTTTTCGCAATGAGCTTTACGTTTTGAAGTGGACAGAAGGTTCAAAGCTGAAATCTGGCTCGTTTTGCAAGAAGCAAGTTGTGCAACGAGCACCAAAGTATGTTTACACATGCGCCGACGACTTCTCTTTCAATTAGTGAACATATACTGCAATTCTGCAAACTATAGGCAAACCACCTTTTAAGAAGCAGGCATGAGTCCATAGCGGTTAAGGCTAACAAGATAGATAGCCACGAAAGTGGGAAAAAGCATATGTGTCTGCTAATTTCCTTTAATCGTAGCTATAGATCGTTAGTTTTTTTGCGAACTATATAGTCTTTCGATATTTTTTGCAAAAAATAATGTCCATGCAACAGCCCAGGCCTGCTTCCCAAAACAGCAGTGGTTTCAACCAAAACAATTCAGTCACCTGATAGACTTGCGAAAAAGTAAAATTCATTACCGTTTGCCAGTGAACTNACATCATTTTGGTAGTTATCACTAGAAACCGCAGTGAATAGGTCGTCGAATCTTCGTTCTCATAAGTACCATGCAATAAACCAGACGTGCTTCCGCTAATACAGAAGTTCAGAGATGAACATTAGTATACATGATGATGACGTTTTTAGCTGACGTATTTTCATTGGTGTGTTTCCTTGCTTGCTTTTCAACCTTCCTCATGACAGCTGAATTGAATTCCAATCAAACAGATTGCAAATTGAATTCAAACAAAACACCTCACCACCACGCATGATCGTGATGGTGAAAGTAAATTGCAGTTAACTGACTATTGTGAAATGCCTCGAACAAACTTCGGCCATATCTTACCCTGATGGTTTAAGATATGACGCAGCACCTTGTCTCTTTTGACTGCAACGTTTCGGACCAATCCATACCTAGCTGTGCAGCAGTTGCAAAAATTTTTTCAACGTTTATGTTGCATTTAGCCGAACACTCGATGAAGTCCGCTGCGTCAATTTGTGTTGCCAAATCTTCACCCTGCAACGCAACAATAAAGGATGTTGAAATTGCCAATTTAAACCTGGCGATTTTTGTTGATGCAAATGTTCTTTTCTGAATGAAGCAGTTTTCCAATCAAAAACATTTAAGTACGATCAAGTTACATAAATATTTTCACAAATCCTAGTCCGAAGCAGGGCACATGGGAGGGTTTACAGGAGTTACATCACCACCAAGCCCGGTGGGTACTGGGACCCGGAATGATGAAAGGACGTACGTTTTATGTTTTTCTGTAATCAAGCCCACAATTACTAGTGTAAGTCGGTTGTCAGTATAACAATTAATCTATTTCTAAACCTTAGCCCGATAGCTTTTTTATCTGTATTCTGATTACTACACAAACAAGCTGTACAAGTTTTGACGAGGACCAGAGAAGCTAGGGGGCCCGGTATGGGTTTTCGTACCCCCTGACAAAACTTTCTCTCGTAGGCACTGGTTCGAATTCGTTGGTTTGTTACCACATGTACATAAATTAATTAATAATAACTGATTGTGTACAGTGGTCATATGTCCTGGGTCATACTTGAATCAAAGTATTTGGGTAAGCAAAAAATTGGCAAGCCTGTTGGATATTTGGTCACATTTCTGTATTTAAATACTTCCATACTTCCTTGAACATTCCTCCTTTTTAGAACTGACCAAAAAAGAGCACCTTTTTAATGCTCAAGGTTCAGACACTTTACGATGCAACACGACCAATACCCAACGTAAAATCCTCGTGGAAACTGGCGCCTAACGTGGCTTTGAAAACTAAAGCAAGGTGTTCCACGTATAGCACAAACTTGCGCTATGACATTTTGTGGCGATTTTCACATTTTGCTCGATTTTCACAATTTGGATTGGAGTTTCAAATGCTGAGGCTTGACTACGACCAGCAAGACTTCTCTCTTTGTATCACGTTATTACCGAATTGCTGAGACTTTCACTGATCCAATTCCTTTTCTTGATTTATCATTGTTATATACGTACACTAGTACCTAAACCTCTAACATTTAGCACAGTTCATCATTGTTTATGTGTGTAGCCTAGTGCTAATGACACGCTTGTGTTTTATACCGTACCTACTAATCTTCTGGTTTGATATCTTTCACGCAGTGGTGGACTTAGGGTTGGGGGGAGAGGCAAGGCTGAAAAGGGGACACTCTGACGACATCATCATACTCAGTCAACCGTGATAAAACTTTTTGATCAAGCCTTGGAAGAGGATATGCGGGTCACCGAAGGATACGTTCCTAAGACTACGGTATGACTAACGTAGCAAAAAATGCAAAAGCGTATTCGTGATGCACAACTTTAGAAACACTGAAAGCTGGGATGACAAAGCTAGCAACAATTAAGCGATAGCAAGCTGGCATTCCCCATAACTTTAGCTTGACAGTTGCTGTTGCGGCCCCTTTGAAAGAAAGCACTTGCACACAACAGTTGCTGTTGGGGACCCCTTTGAAAGCGGAGTACTTACACGTTACAGTTATGTTTGAGGGCCCCTTTCAAAGTAGGGCACTTATACATTATAGTCAGGGATGCCGGAACGGGGGTGCATTACGGGGACACTTGACGTCAGCAGCTCAATTCCGATTGATTGATTGATTGATTGATTGATTGATTGATTGATTAATTGCAATGACAGTTTATTAGCCGGTACGAGACTCACAATGCACAAGAGCCAGGTTCATTGTTCTGGTGTCATGCAGTTGTGAGCTTGCAGTTCACTCATTTCCACTGCTTTGCCTGCAGAGGCATGTTGCCAAACTAGCGATCGGATTGTTTTACTGTTGGTCTTTATTGTGTAACAATAACATGGCAACAAATCTTCTAATGTTCACTTAAGATATGATATTAGGCGTTTTACCGCGCCCGCATGTGACTGTTGAGCCGAGACGTATTGACAGGTAATGCTTCGAGACAGTGACTGCTGATAGCGGTAAGCAGGGACGCCGGAAAGCGGTGGCATTGTCCCCTGACCTTTCAAAAGAGGGACAATGGGGGCAAAGGCGTCTTTTTCATCACAGTATCATCGGAATTCTATAGTTTATCAAGATCGAATTGAAACAAATTTTCTATAGTTTCCTTTATTATTTTTGAGGTCAACGTTGTTGTTGAACAGTAGCAAGCATAATTGGTAACAATTTTTCAGTTTTACATAAATTTCCATTGCCCTCAACTTTTTTACTGCCCCCCCAGCCCAACCGACGTTCCGGCGTGCCTGATTACAGTTGCTATACTGGGGACCCTTTCAGAAGCAGAGTGCTGTTGACGGCTCTTTTAAAAGCAGAGTGCTTATACAGTTGCTGTTGGGGATCCTTCTGAAAGCGGAGTGCATACTTCTGATTTGCTTAGGAGTATATTATATGAGTGGAAGATACGTTTTTCACCAAGAAATGTAAAACATTTACACGCGAAACACCTCAAGGGGGCCCAAAAAAGGGGGTCCGAGGCAAGTGCCTAGGTCGTCTCCGCCTAAACACACCACTGCTTACCCGCGATTACTGAGCTTAGCAAAGCTTTTCATTGCATTGCTGCTAATAGTGATTACTTTGAAATCTTTGCAGTGTCAATTATCATGATGTTGTGAGCCAAAGGTTGAGCATAAGTTTATTTATCTGTGTTTGAATCTTTGCGTTAGATTACATACAGGCAGGGCCGGATTAAATGAACGCGAGGTCCCGGGCAAAGTCATCACCGCGAGGCCCCTCAAAACGCATAGCGCAACTGCGTAGCGTTTCACATGCCCTCGTTTCAATTTTGCAGAAGCATCGGTCAAAAACGCCAAAACTGTTACGATTTGGCAGCCTACACTTCAGGCCTGTAGCCACGGGAGGAATTCAGGGGCAACGCCCCCAAAATCTTTTGTGTCACCTTAAATTTTGTTGCGCCCAGAAAAATTTGTTTATAAACATATAACAAATACAAAAATCTTGCCCCTTAAAAATGTATTTTGCCCCTTCAAATCTCAAAACCTGGCTACGGGTCTGCTACACTTCAGAGACAATTGGGACTGACCATGTACGGCCGTTCGTATGTGATTAATTTGTTCAAACAGAAAGTTGTATCACCACCAAAAAACGATCTTTTTGCTATCGTGATGCTGCACAACAATCTTTGTTGTCATAGTCTCTCTGACCATCTTCACTGCACAAATCGTCCATTCACACATGTATTGAGGAAATATACACTCTCTCGCAGATCAAAACGTGCACTGTTTACAAAAAAATGTTCTCAACGAACAATCACGCAAAAGCAATTAGAACCGTACTACTTGACTGAAATTGTGCGATGAGAGCTTTATGATAGTTACACCTATATAAACTTTAGCCTTGCGGCAAGCTTCAGAGGAATCTACCTGCTTTCTGCTTTCATACTTCTGCAATGATTAAAACTTGCAAGCATATCTATTTTTCATAGTTGTAAACCAGAAAGTTGACGGCAAGTAAATCAATTGTAGTTTATTTCATCGCAGTTTATTTTATAAATAGTTACACCTATTAACTGTTCCGTGATCTCGTAGACAACGGCGGTTTGTTTGATCTAAGACTGATACCCTCACGATCACGACAAGCACTTCGCAACTAACTGTTACATTAACGAATTATGCGGCAATGGCAAAGGCGTTAGATTGCAAACAATACTTAGTAACGATCTTATTGAAGTGACTTGGTTTCTGTCACACTGTCAATGTGTGCTATTTGAAAAATGTCAGCTACGAAAAGTTTGATGATGCCGCATTTTTTTGCACGCGAAATCGTTGATGATTGCCTCCAGGTCCGTATCTTTACGAATCTCATGCTCCATGCTAATCAGAGACAGCATGCTTAGTTTTCTTGCACAATTGAACTTCGAAGATAATTCTGAATCCTACGTAACTTAGAAAAAGACCGCTCTTCAGTACAGTTGGAAACAATGAGGCACAACTATATGCGGAGGGCAACTTTAGTATTTGGAAAGGCAGAGTGAAACCCAATTTCCACAATAAATAAATGCATTCGAAATTCTGTACATTTTCCGCTACAATGAACAAGATTAGCTTTTTGCTTGTCCAAAATGGCGTTGTTGTACGAATATGTTTTTTTGTGGTGTGCAATCTGGGTTTATTTGAAATCACTGAGTGGGAGCCCTCCACGTGTCTGTTAAAGACAGACATCTTGGCAGGTAATGCAGTGAGGCAGTGACACTGCTGATAGCGGTAAGTCATGTATGGTTTTATACTGCACGAAAAGAAGCATGAGTAAATCTGTAGCAGTGCTTCCACAAGTTGAAAAATCCATTGTTAATGTGAGACTGTGATCAACGTGCCCGAGTAAATAGTTTAATCAAACGACCCTTATGCAGGCTTCTTTTCACACAGTATAAAAATACGTGGCTTGTTAGAATACGTCTATGCAAACTTGTGGAATACGTCTTNATCGTTAAGGTCTAGTTCCGACTTCTTTGTGAGCGCTAGGTGTACAGCTATATTTGCCATGGCGAGTTTTCGTAATTTATCCGCTCAGTTTTTTAAGCCTGTGTGGTGTTTTAACTTTAGTAAGTTGTCCGCTAGTCTTGTCAACATATAGTTTTACTTCTCATTGCTTGAAACAGTTTTGCGAGAGTGTCTAACTTTCTTGTCATTTCACCGCTCA
>JGI24022J15233_10000217_pt1 | contig 29738 bp, 14 predicted proteins | sample Ectturendosymbi2_FD_15233 | JGI IMG/M metagenome (IMG submission 15233)
CACACAAGACACCGATAAGACGACCCGCAGGGACAAATATGGACACGGGGTGTCGGACGAGCGCCTTTGAGATATCTATCGCCTTTGCTCGTCGCAGAGCAGCACCGACAGGTGTGGAAAAGCTGAAAGCTCAGACGCTGCCAAATGTCTGAACAGCAGCTGGCTGCCCAACCTTACGGGCAGCAGCCGATTGATAAAAATGTCAATAGTGTATCGACAAACTGTCTATTATACCAACATGAACGATATGCGCGGCAATGCCATAGACTGCTGCTCAGCGAAGGAAACACTGAGTAAGTCATAAATAAATTCAACTAGTCACAGAAGAATTTAAAGGTAAGTCGTGAACGAATTTATCAAATTCCGCAATCGTAAAATCAGAATTGCACTTTACTGCAACAACCCCAGATGTTCGGTAGTAGGCTGGTTTTTGTATTTAAAAAAAATATTAATTCACAACCGTTCGTTTATGATCTATTTCGTGAAAAGCAAGCATCAGAATTTGGACATTGAACAAAACAAGCCAAAATCTGCCGCTTCAGGAAAAACAAAGTTGGTTGCCTTCTTCCGCATGCAATGTTCCTAAAGCATTTTAATTGGAGAACCATACGCCAGGCAATGGCTGATAATTACGATAGTTGCGCTGATTCACCGTCATCGCGGTTAGATCGCTCTACGTCAATCAAAACAACAGTGCGCCCGACTTGCTGGCAAACATATATTCCGACTTGCTGTCACACTGCCGCCAAGCGGTGATGTCAACACTTCGCGGGGAACTGTTCCGCCATGACAATGTAACACTCATTCAAAGCGGATTTTTTGTGGATTATATCATGACCAAGATTTACAAATGAACCGCAGCTGCCGTCGTAACTGCAGAGCGCTGTTTTGTATCTACGCCACCTTCAGTTTACACCCACCACCGAAAATCTTACTGCTAACAGGCACACAGATAGTGCAGTTTTGCTTTTGCCACAGATCCCCTCAATTAAGGGGGGAAAAGTCAAATAGCAAAATTTCTGCAGAACATTTAGAATTTCAAATCAACAACGAACAAAACCAGTTGACTTGATTGTGTCATGAATGCTCGGTGGAAGCTTCCAGTAAAAACTGCGATTTGGTTAAGAAGGAGAAATGAGTTTTGAAATCAGGGGAACTGGTCAGGATGCCAGACATGTAACGAACTTGTGCAGAAAATGTTCTACTCGTCACACAAATAAAAGGCGAAGCACACGCTTCAGTGTTGCACATACGCGACAAAATTCGATTCTGTATTACAAACAATTTTCTGCTGTTCTTAAAATAAGGTACACACTGTACGTTGTGCGTATCTCCTTCCTGACTACGGCCAACTGCCCTGAAATTTAAAATGCCAATCTCCACGTGTTTGCGCTTTGCGCAAATCAAGCACTACTTCTGAGCTACTTGTTATGTGGCACCGAAAATATTATCCACTCAAACTGATCACAGGTCCGGCATCCTAATTGCTACCAAACAAGACGCTTCCAGATCGCATTACGAAACCATTAAATCGTCACATATACCGCCTCTCGCAGTATAAGAATGACAGTAATTTTGTTGTGTTGGGCGCATCAGTTTCAAAGCAGCAAAGGTTTAAAAAGCGGAAACGGACGAAGCGCAGGCTCCTGAGTAGCCTGAGATTTGGGAACGACATGTGGTTGTTACGGAATTTTCGACAAGTGCGCATTTTAACACATGACATTGTCTGCTCTTAAATAAGTAATAGATTAACCTTTCCTAACGCTTGATGGAGGGAGGTTGCTTCAACAATGTGACGGAAACGAGCAGGCTTTCAGACGAATTTGTGCTGTGATGGATAAGCTGTGATCAACCAAGGTGCAACCTTAGTATAGCACTGAACTGCCTACTGTAAAATGCGGTGACCATCAACAGCGCTATGGCGCGGTTCACGCGTATAAAATTCAGACGATGATTACGCCACAAAAACAGTTTGATGAGCGGAAGAACTGTGCGAAACCACATTAATATTGTTTTGCTATCAGACTGCACTGTGACGTGAACTGCTTCGCAGTCTGACTTGCGCCATTATGGCTGGCCGCTCTCAGTGACGTTTCACAGCATTTGCTCAACAGCGCCACCCAACAGCACTGACTCCAATGATCTTTTCGCGCTGGCAAACACACGAAGTATTCGGCGCACGCAGACTTGTCGCGCGAAGGTGAATTTCATCGCTGAAGCTAAGCGAGACTTCAAGAACATTTTACTGCTGAGCCAAACAGTCAAAAAAGCTTTAAATTTATCGGAAAAATAACATGAAACATAATATGGCCAAGTGTGTATCTGCGAGAAAACGGCGTGCGTCACTTTGTGCAACAGCAGGCAGCTGTGCACAACCTGTTGCGGTGTTTGTGTTTGTGTTTACTTGTGGCTATTCTTCTAAACGTTGTGTAAAGGTAAAAGCAAGAGGACCACCGTCAAAACACCACCAAGTGTGGACTTCACAAACATGTACGGCACTCCCTTTTCACAAATTTCCTGCAACTTAACAGCGGGCGCATAGGGGCGTCTTCAGCTTCTTTCTCCAGCACCAGACCATCGCGCATAGCGCTAAGAGCCAAATACAGTGGAACCAAAGCAACAAACTCTTTCATTTGGGAACGGGTAATGAGGAGGAATGCTCTGTTACAGAGCGCAATTGAAAGCTAACGCTAAAATTTCAGCTTTCCATTCGCCCCAAAATCAATAAATTGCTTTAAATTTGGCAGGTTTTTAATCATTCGTCCCATGCCTTAATTTGAAAATACACAATGAGTAAAAGTTAAATACTGCGGAACAGATAAACTCGATATATAAAAATTGATTCGATTTCAACAAACAGTAAAATATGCTTGCGCTTCAGTTCACATTCCGCAACGCACTCACCTTTGTCGGACGTTTTTCTCGAAGTTTTTATCGCACTGTGACTGGTTCGCTTGCCGGTTGGCAGTTCTGTGAAGGAAGTGGTTGTATCTCCAACGCGAACGCGAGTGTTACGTGACGGTGGCACGGACTTGTGCCGGGCATTCCCTCCCACTTCCGGCACATCCGCGCCTTGACCCTCATGCAGAAGTGCCTTTTCAGTTTTGGAAGAAGCGGCAATACCGGGCGCTTTATTCCTGTTCCGAAGCGAGCCTGAGCGATCGGTTTCGGTCAGTCCGGCACTTTCCTCAGCGCGGCGTTCGTGACCGGGATCGGAGCCAGAACGAACGTTTTGCGACGGAAGTAGATCAGGCAGTGCATTTTCAATATCAGTCACTCTCTTTTCCATGCTGAGGTCGTTCCGATGCAGTGTTCCAACCGTGCCGTTTATTGTGGAAAACTCCTGCGAAGCAGATCAGCGACACACGTTCGTTTAGTTTAAGCAAGACGCGATAGTGCAATTGCAAAACAGAATTACAACCAACCGTTTTTTTTTTCAATCAAAAACCAACCATAAAATGCAAATGCACTAAACAGTACTTCATCTTGTCATGTTTCATTTTACATTTTCGTTGAGTCACAAACTCTGGGCTCAAATTCATTAAATCACAACTTTAACTAGTATACGCAGCAGGAATCGCAAAGCTACGTCTGACTACGCCAGCGTGCGCTTATACTTCGATGAAATGGTTTCACAAAAAGATTTGAGGTTCTTAGCATTTGCTTAAATATCGAGTGTAAGCCGAAGCTTAACGTTCGAAACGGCAAAAAAGAAAAATAAAAAAATCGACAATCCAATCGTGAGAACTGGTCAACTCAAAAGCTAAGGCAGTCCATACAACTAAAAGTTAGCCGTTTACAATCTATCAGGTTTGATCGGAAGAAAAAACGAGTGGGCGACATCCACGATATGTTGGTATAAAGATTCTGTCAATACATATCAATTCGCTTCGTCGGAACCCAGTATGCATCATGTGCAAGAACAGCTTTTTTTGAATCCCGAAAAATTTGAAAAAGCGTTTTGAAGCCTTGAAAAATGTTATTGCGGTATTCAAAGTACATTCCGCACATTCCACAAGGCCCGCGGCTTTGGTTTCGAATTGTGTTGTTACACGGTCCGTCAAAAGCTGTACTACGTTTCTCTGTCTGAGTGACGGCGGTTTCTCGCTATGTTTCCTGTCTTGATGTGCTGAGAGATAATATGGGCATGAAAGCCATTGCAAATGAATGCTTCTGCTTCAAACCTTAAGCGCAATACATGGGATATGCGGACCGATCTGAACCTTGCGGTTAAAAAATGTGCGAAGAGGTTGCTGGCTCGCGAGCGCCTTCACACGATCAAATTTGTCTCTCTTTGGAAATGTTAGGACACCCCTGACTTGAGGGAACTCCTTTGACCATGTCAACAACACGCTTACGTCAGTTTTACAAAAACAAGAAATGCGGGAAATTTTTTCAACTGATAAACAATGCAAAGTTTGGTTTCTTCCATAGTCCATCTCAACTTCTGTTGCCAGTGGATAAGTTGCGCTGAAACACTAAGCGTCATCACAAAGTACGGACACTTTGCCTAGCATGCCATGGGCTATCGCAATAGTTTTAAAGATGAGTACGTTGGAGCTAGTCTTTCATATGTGATCGCTGTTGCATTAGATGCATTTCAATGATGGCAGAGGTCGAATTTATCTAACGAAACTACATAAGCACTTTTGTAAAAACAACGCATGTTTTTTACGGTTTTACTGGAGAAATAAGCACTTGCACCAACAAGTTGCTGTGAAACAACAGTGCATCAGCCACAGACTGTTTTTCTGTATATTTTATAGGCGGGGTAAAATCAAAAGAAAGAAAGTAAAAACAAGGGGAGGGCTGTACTTTTCAATGGAAGCGGTTTGAAAAACTACTCGAAAGCTTACTCTTTTACGAAATGTTATCGCATTAACAGCAAAGCAACATTAACATAAAAACAATTATATTCTCCAGCACACACCAGAAGAACTACGCTGATTGACAACGTTGGTAGAGCTAAGTTTGGTAATTAATAATTCAAGAAACTAACAATTTATAAGTAGTTTTTGACCAACTTCTCATACTAATGTGAATCGCATGTTTGGGAAGATATTAAGAGCATGGGTGACAGCACAAAACCAATTTAATGCTAGTGCAACCTGAAGTTTGTTAACGACCCATACAAAGAATGTACTCAACGTGGTGCACATCAGTTTGCTTAAGCGCAGACGTGGGCAAGTCTCCAAGTACTAACAAGCGTCTGAGTGACATCGAATTGGTCAAAGCCAACACCAGTTCAGATACAAGCGAATTCCAGATTCTTTGACGAACTGGTGACGTTCGCGCCGCTTATTTTTGAGCCTCCACCAACATTTCAATAAACTTGTCATTTCCCGTTTACTCACAAACGGTTTTGACGTAGTTCTGTAAAGTTCCCACACGCATCCATCAAGAGAAGAATGCCAGTGCATCATACGCACAATTGGGGTTGTGCGCTATCAAGGTCACACGTTTAAAAACAGGCAGGAAGTGGTTACTGGCGAAATTCTGTTATCCACAAAGGGAACGGTTAAACTACGAATTCGTTGCCACGTGACCACCTTCAATTAACATCCGATCAAAACAGTCACTTGTGGTTTTAATCGACAGCTCCAAGATGCACAGAGAGCAGATGAGCACGAACGATCTGGTCTGATAACGAGCAGTCAACAATCGAAATATATGCGTGCATTCCAAAATTTCACTCTAAATCTCCGCGACGTAAGAGAACGAACAAAAATGCTTAACCACAAATAGAACGCAAAGCTGTCAAACTATAACGGCTAAGACCATTCCTCAAACCATCGCGTTTGTATTGATCGTGAATCGTGACAAAAGTACATCATGGAACAATGTCCGAGCTGGAAACCTGGTGAGCCGCGTCTTCAAACACCGCATTGCACACGGCACGTACAATAAAACTTTTGAACATCTTAAAGAAAAACTTTGTTTGCTACAATAGTAGATTGATCTTTTCTTGCTAGGGCTAGATACGCTTACCAATACGCGTATTCAAGTGTTTATTTAGCGACGCTTTAACGCTAAGCTACTCTACAGCCTGGAGGGATAACGCAAAGATGTGTTCATTTCATAGATACGATCATAATAAAGCGTGTTATGAAACTCTCCACTGACGTTGTCATATTCTTACAACAGAGATATATTCATTTCTGAACTAGCAAAGGGCACTGAAAACGCTCAAAACTTAGCTTGAAAATAAAAACTAGCTTTGAGCAACTTGCTGATTAAAATGTCATTTTTTGTGTGAAAAAAAACAAGACCAACTTCGCATTCAAAAGCGTTTTTGTGGGACAGAAACTTTTGCGTTTTCCGAAAAAAATTCGCATTCAGGCGCTAACATTCCAACCAGCGCATGAAATAATTTTTTAAAGCTGCGTTTTATACTTCTCTACCCACTACCATCTGTTGAGGTTTGGAGTAAGCAGCACAAACTAAAATGTTAGGAGAACAGATTTGGATAATTTGTCGGTATTTTGCGTTCAAGTGTATTAAGTGTTTTTTCCCATTTGAACAGATCAAAATTATAAAAAATTTACAGCCTTGGCACTATTTACAATCCTTCAACGACGCCGTTAAAACAATGTTTTAAGTGAGTCAGACGCTGATAGTGTTTCCTGTATACCGTAAATAATTCGCACAATGCTGTCCGGAGATGAGTGTGAATGCTTGAACTTGATCGATCTCACGTAGTTTACATTTTTTAATACAAGTTTTCCGGGCTTGCCGTTAGGTTTGGTGTATTTTTTTAAGATTCAGGGTTCATTTACCGTTATTGCAACGCTGTAGAGTTGGTTTAACAAATAATGACTTACCATTCTGTAAAAAGTGACGTAGAAAAAACACACTGCCCAATAGTTTAGGTCTTTAGGATCTCACAGGTAGTTCTGACAGCAGCAGCACTTAATATCCACGCAAAGCAAACTGGTAAGTCACACGAATAATGGCGGTGCAATTCTATTCGTATGAAAAGTTCCCTTGACGATAAGCACTGCACTGTCACGGGAATAGCCAGAAAAAACAAAGGACATTGCCCTACGGTACATAAAAAAGTGATTGTTACCTTTTTCAAAGTCCTCACATCTATCAGAAGAGCATTTTGTTCCCTGGATAGCACCTGTATCTTTTCCGACAAAGAGGTTTGCTGCTCCAACGATGTTTCGACCTTAACATATGTCGGTCGGATGAAAACAAAAAAATACGAACCATTTCACTGTTGTCATGCAGATTATTTAACAAACATTGTGTCTTTCATCGATATATCAAGCTACAAACTATCTTCGTGGCTAAAATATTGCAGTGGACAGCACATTAAAGTAATGCTGTTAATAGTATGGATAAAATACTGCATGCGAAGTTACTTTACTGTAACCACTGGTTTTAGGGTCTTGTTTGCAATTTGCAAAGACAAGTTAATCCGCCAAAACGCACTGACAATCCAGATCAAAACACGAGCCTCCCATATCTGACTGAAAGTCAAGCAGGGGCATAACTCACATTACATCCACTTTTTAGAAGCGCTCTCACACAAAGAATGATTTACAAACTTAGCGCAACAACAAGCCCAGTCATGCGTTGCGGGTCTTGAACCGAGCTCAAGTAAAGCACATATTTTTGTGCCAATGCTCAGTAGTGACATCGAACATGACTATCTAAACCAGCTATGTCCAACCCGCGGGCCGCATGCGCCCCATTCGAAGATTTTCTGCGGCCCAGTTTAGGTCTTCGCTGTAGTAAAAGTATCTTGCATATATGTAGGTATATTGACAACCTGTCTTTGTTTTGATAATCTTGAATTTGACTTTTTAGATGCAGGTGGTCCTCAGGGCACTTTATCACGTCTTTTACCATTGTAGTTAAGATTCGAACGCTTTCCACACATTAGCTTAAGCGAAATTTGTTTGCTAAGATCAAATTAAGCTATTCGATGTGCGGCCATCAATAATATGTCATTCAATGTGCGGCCCTGGTTAAGATAGCGACACAATTTTGCCTCAGTAAGTTATTTGGGTTGGACGTAGCTGATCTAAGCCAATTATAGTGAAATTAGAAATACGCAGTGACAAGCTGAAGTCAGGCATCAAGCAGCGATGCCTTGTTTTTGAATGTTGTGTGATGAACCGATCACAACAGCTGCAATCGTTTTACATGACATGGAAAAATTCGATAAAGGTTTACTTCTTTGATACGCGATCGCAGCGCGTCCATAGTGGAATTGATGTACAGGTCGTGCTTTTCCAGTACAGCCGCGTAGCGTTGTGGTAAAATTGCGCTGTCGTCGGGTTCCTGAAGAACAAAATGTGCCTTATCATAGTGACGCAAGCAAGCAGAAAGCGCGTCGTTCTACCGAGAACGTGTGCCGCGACCGCGAGTCAAGTGGAAGCATTCCAAGAATATCTGCTGTTGAAAGATCTGCCCCAAGCGAACTTCAAAAGCACGTTTTTTGTTTCAGTGGTTGCAGTGGCTGGCAGGGGGCATTTGAGGCGCTGTTTTAAGCATAAGTATTAAGCGAAGAAGCTGCACAGCAACAAAATAAGAGCATTTCAAGGACAATTTGATTGCGGACACATTTTTACCTTTTCAACTGTCTGCTGAACAACGTTGCTTATAGACTCAACATCGTCTGAAATTCTGGAAGACTTCGTATTTGCAGCGCGAATGTTTTCTTCCAGCGACGACATCTTTTGGCGAACGAGTCTTATCTGTGCCGTCACGTCGGCGAGTCCCTTTTGTACACAAATATCAACATCGCATTAAAAACTCAAATGGAAAGATGGAGTGTGCTGTCGCACAAAAATAACCTGGCTTATGGACAAAGCCAACAGAGCAGCACTCCAAAGTGCTGCGTGAGATAATCTGTTGATTCCTTGGGAAACAAAAACAACCTCATGATGCAACGTATGCGTTACAGTTGACAGATTACATTGAATTGGGTGGTTTGAGGCAAGGCAGTGCATGCTGTTAGATAAACGTTCTTACAAGGTCTCATACAGAGAAAAAACAATTGACTGCACATTGCCAAATCGATTTTCACATCTAATTCACTTTCCGAAAATCTTACACCCGAGAAACTTACAACGCTGATGCATCTGCCACGGTTCATGGCAAGAGTTGAAATTTGAAGCAATGCAAAGTCGTATATAGCAGAACAACAAAAAACCCAGTAGTTGTTTTTCTAAACGTCCAAGATGATTTCGGGACCTCTTCCGAAGTGTTTTCACTTGAGTGGCCAAAGCTCTTGACTCTTGACGCTAAGAGGCTTAAGTTCAGCGCAAATTACCCACAAAACAGTAACTCGTCATTGCGCATCTCCAGATCGAAATAAGATTTGATCACAGGATTTGATTAAGTTCCCTGTACCTAGAAATTCGCACTACTGCGAGAAAGTTAAATCATACCTTTTCAACATCTTTTACTTGACCTTGCAATAGGGGAAGAGAAACTGTACCATCTCTGTCCGAATTACTTTCTACCTGCAATTCAGAAGAGGAACATTTAAATGGAAAATGAGCTGATAGCTTCAGCATTAAACCGGATGCAAATTAGAAGCAACAAATTAAAAACCACGGTGTGTCATGTGGTCACGCTCTTGGCTTTTTAGCAGGTCAGAAATAAATTACGATGATAATCGTGTAGTCGTGGGAGGGACGATCAAATCACGCGAACATGACTTTAATCGCGAAAATCCTGCATTAGGTAGGCGCTACAACTGCGCTGTCATGGATTATAGTCGAACTGCATGAAAATGAAACAGATTTCAGGTCTTAGGCAATAAACAGGGAAACCAACATGGAGCGTATACACAGCAAATGGCAGTTAAGTTTGTATTGTTTTCTCCTTAGAATGATATCGATGTGACATGCATCCTTCTCAGTGAATGGTGAAACATTCAGGCAACACTAAAGACGACATGATCGATTTCCTTTCCTCTTTACCTTCTGCGTTAGAGTAGCAAGATGAGTTTGAAGCATACGAATTCCATTTTCACCGTTGTTTATCATCTCAATATCACGCTGCAGTTGGTTGACATTTGTTTGCACATCAGCCATATTAGATGGTTCATCTAGTTTCCAGCGCTCCACTAGCATGAAGCACAGGTTAACATAGTCAGTACTGATTCTATCTCCAACGCAGATACCTCACCATTACAGAGCATAGCTAAAGCACTTTAATAAAATACACACTGAATCGAGCTTGTTTTTTTGAGTAGTTTATCCCTAATGGAGTAGTGAATGGAATGGATACCTGCTGGTACAGCTATGTCCAACCCAAATGGCTTACTGAGCCAAAAATATGTCACTATCTTTACCAGGGCCGCACACTGAATGACAAATTATGGAGGGCCGCACATTGAAGGGCTTACTTTGATCTTAGCAAACTAATGTAACTAAGCTAATATACTGAAAGTATTCGAATCCTAACTGCAACGGTAACAGGCGTGATAAAGTGGCACTGAGGACTACCTGCATCAAATATGCCAAATTAAAGATTATCAAAATAAGGGCAGATTGTCAGTATGTAGGCTACTTTTACTACAGCGAAAACTTAAACTGGACCGCATGTGGCCTGCGGGTTAGACATAGGAATAGCTGTACTAGTACAAGATCCACTCTGAGATCAAATAGTAAGACGCGAGCTCCATTGCCATCAACAGTAAAGACACAAATTCATCGAGTGTTGCTGACCTAGACTGCAGTAACTCTTACATGCAGGTGGAAGTTTTCAAAGAGTGTATTTACAAACTTTCCATGACCATGATGCAAATCTTCACAAACCTAACAGTACAATCGTCATAGCATTATCTTAGTTTAGAAAAACAGTTCTATCATGACAAAACTTTAACGGATGGATGGTTAGACCAGAAAGGGACCAAAAGCATTGTCCAGCTGCCTCGTAAGAAAAGTGATAGCACAAAACATAGTTTCTCCTTTTCAGGTGTAGTGATTGCCGCAATGAAAGCGCTTGCAGAAGACTCACTGCTAGGACTCTACCGCTGAAATGTGTCCCGTATTACCTCCTGTATCGCAAAGTTGCTGTGTTCATGGCGCGACCGGCCTGTCCAACGGTATCCTTCAGGCAGCTACTACTATGAAGCGCACGAAATTAATCAAACCCATCGTGCACCGGTCGTCGCGCAGGTGGCCAAGGACCTCGTTTGAAAAATTCGCGACAGTCTCCTCCACCAGCTATCAAGTGGAGGCTCGAAGTTGCGCCCCTACGCACCTGCGAATGGGATCAACGCAGAGTTCTTCTACTTGGGAGACTTGAAAGCCACGCGTAATTTCGCCAGTGGTTGGATACTAGAACACTTCCATAACAGGAAAAGAGCACTAAACTGGTGGAGGAATTCAAACGATATTCCTGGATGTTGTTGGCTTCTCATTGACTAAGGGCTATGGTTCTAACACTGTTGAGCTGGATGATGAGTGGACACTCCACTACTCTGACGTTGAGCCAGCAGTTTGCCCAGATCCGGCTGGCGATACTTGTAAACCCACAACTGGCAAACTGTGTCACTGACTTGATCTCACTATGAGGGTGTGTATGCCTACGTTTGAAGTTGTTAGACCGCTGTGATTCAGGCACACGTCCCAAACTAAGCACACAGTACGTGGAAGAAACTAGTGATGCTCTGGGAAAGGTTGAACCTAATGAATTCACGATCCTTACGGGAGACTTCAAGGCACACGTTGGGAACGATGCTGTGGTGTGGAAGGGTGTGAATGGCCAGCATGGCGATGCTGACATAAATGACAACGGAAGGCTCCTGCTGCAACTGTGCTGTACAACGCACTGTGCATCACAACACTTTCCTCCATCACAGATATTTGTACAATTAAACTTGATACACAGATTCGTTAAATCAACAGTCACTAATTGATTTCTGCATAATTTCAGCCAGCTGACTTGTTCCGTTCAGTGTTGGACGTGCGTGTCAGAATTGGTAACTAACTGTCGGCCGATCACCACCTGGTTGTCTACAACTTAACGCCATGAGGAACAAGCAGGGTCTACTACACGAACGAGTAGGTCTAGGAGGTCCTACCAAGTAAACTGGGAGACCCAGATGGACAAGGATATTAGGAAGACCTTTGCAGACAGCGTATCGTCCTTGTTCCAATAGCTCCTGGAATGCACAGCGGATGTAGTGGTGGACTGGCAGCTGTAGCTTCATCAGCTCCCCGGAGCAGCAACACTTGTTGCCAGCATTGGAGGGCTGTATGAGGTAGTCATCGTTAAGGCCTTTTATTGTCCATTCATCACAAACGTAACAGAAGAATGCTGTCTTAAGAAATGCTTGATCTACTATGACATCAGCACAGAGATTCTTCAGAACTCTGAAATTAAATGACGGGTAGGTTTGATCGAGGAGTTATAAATCCGCCATAGTCTTTCCAAGGATTTCAACAGAAATTTCCACCGCTGGAAGACCTGTTTCCATTCACAGGTAAGTTTAATCGCGCGCAAATTTCGAGGTCGACGAAGTTTTCAAACGTGCCAGAGTCAACGAGAACCTGTACAGGAAGAGTCATTCAATGTCCCAGGTACGACGGCACATCCCAAAGTCGAGTGAGCAGAAGCAAGGAAAGGTAGGCTTACAGAAGGAACAGCAGCAGTGGTAGCAGCTCAAACAACATCATCTGATGAACCTTTAGTTTAGACTGACAGACACGAGCGAAATGATTTTCCACAAAAATGACAGGAGGCATTGCGACCAGGACACAACGACCGGTTTCGTTGAGTGTCTAGACCACAGAAGAAGCACGATACAGCCTTAGCAAATGAAGAAAATGGTCGCTTCGTAAAGGCGGCAGTACCGGAATCTTTAGCATTCGAGTCAGATGTCATCATAAACAACGATTGATCCGGGGCTTGGGGGCCCATGCAGCTGGAGTGGCGATGAACTCGGTCAAGGCTATCAGCTAGTTCAAAAGCTTGGTTCGAAGTGAGCTCTTCCTTTTCAAGTCAACGTAGACGAATAGCAGAAGAATCGAGTCCATGTACGAAGGCGTCACGATTGAGTTCCTCACAATACATGTCAGCGGTCACATCAGAAAAAGTGCATTCTTTGGTATAAAGGATGTGTAAAAACTCTGAAATCGACACAGCGCTCGCTTGACGACGGCTTACTAGTAGATGCCGAGCGTAGACATTGTTCTTCCTTTTGAAATTGAGAGCTTTCAGAATTTGAACGATCCTATCATAGGTCTCTGCTTCTTCGACGTGAGGGTAAACAGCAGGAGAAAGACAGTTAATAATTATATGCTTTTGCTGAATACAGGATCGTCGTCTCTTTGGAGTTCTTGAGAGTAGAGATGAAATCTTCGACTGTTCGCAACCATAAGTTGAACACGTTAGCAGCATCAGGCTGCCCAGGCTCAATACGCAGCTCTCGAGGACGAAATAACTGTTTGTCCATATTTTGTGTTGATAAAGTTGTGACACACGAAACCTGCGAGGCGACTCTCGTACGCCAGGCTTTCATCACCACAAAACTGCAGCTACCATCAGCAGAAACAAAGAGCAGCATCAAGAACAGGTAACAGCGACAACAACAGGACGGCCCGCTCAACCCCACCTTCGCTGCGAAATACAAAGGCCAACTGCCCCGAACTATCGTGGCAGCAATCAGCGCTTCACGATAAAGCAATTAAGGCGGTGAGGTAGCAATACGCGAATCTTCAGTGATCATACCCACAAATAAGAGTGCAATTTTCGTCTTGGACATAGAACTACAGACTTAATTTTCACTCTCCAGCAAATTTTCCAGGAATTCTGATGATATGCCAAAGATGTCTACGCATAGCATGCGACCGGGTTCCTCGTGAAAAGCTTTGGGGAGTTTTGCGGGAGTACGGTGTTGACGGTCGCGTGTTACTGGCCGTCAGATCTCCTGCTCAGGTGTTCGTGTCAGCGAAAAGTGAAATCACAATCGTTAACCGTGGGTGTTCACTCCACCAAGTGTGTGTGCAGTCACCACTCTTCTTCATAGTCTATATCAGGGTCTTGCTGGAAGGTGAAATTTGGTCAGTAGTGCTACGGCCGGAACGAAAACCGCATTGGGTACTATTCATCTTTGATTCAATTATTTCGTGGCATCGTTTTTTCAAGGCACTTCGCAATGTAAATGTTAATTATTTGAAAATTCCCAAAAAGCATCGCGGGCCGCACAAAAGGCCCTTGCGGGCCGCGTGTGTGTGACCCCTGGTCTATATGAATTGGATAAAAAGTCACAGGCGAGTTGACGAGAGTGTCACTGTTGCACGCTGCAGGATCAAGCGTTTGCTTGCAGACGATTTGATACTGTTTGCATCCACAGGGTCTTCAAGATGATCAGTTTTCAGCTGCATGTTATTAGGCGAGAGGAAAATTAGCACGAGTTACTTTATTATGTCTCTCAGAAATCCAAGCCAGTGTACATTGCAATTATGCGGTAATATACTGCAGCAGGTGGGGACGTTCAAGTACCTTGAGGTGGTAATTCTTGGTCACGTAAGGCGGATATTTATACACGGATCCTTTCGTAAGCTCTGTACCGACAAAACGGGAGCTTTCAAGCACCGCAAGCTGTCAGTTTTTAAGTCGGTCTTTGTTCCGATCCTCACCTATGATCATGAATCTTAGGTACCTACTTAAAGATTGCTATCGTGAGTACAAGCAGGAGAGGTGGGACTTTTGCAAGATGTTCACGGCGTGACATTCGCGACAAAGTGCGCAGGTGAAATTCGTAAAGCCCTTAATATCGAACCACTTCTCCGAATAGAGAGATCTCAGCTATGATGGTTCGGTTACGTGAACGGAATGTCCCAGTAAAAATCTCCGAGGAAAGTACCGTTGACTGCACACCACGGGAAAGCGGCTCAGACGTCGTCTAAGGACCAGGTGGCGTGATCACATCTCCCGTTCTGGCTTGGTCCCGTTATGGTGTGGAGCGAGCAGAATTATCAGAGATTGCTGAAAACCGTGAGGTATTTCGAGCCCTCTTAAGGGTGCTACTCCTGCGCACCTCCTGAGATGAAAAGCAGGTATGAAAATGAATGAGAGAAAACTTTTTGTTGCATAAAACCAAACATCTTAAATTATCTAGAGGCCAAGAACTGTATGCTGTGCCCATTAATAAAAGGAATGATTTTTATTGAGAAAACTTTGCGTTAAACTATAAATTAGGTAATTTTGATACAGGTAGTCCTCAGTGCCACTTTATCACGTCTGTGCTGCGTGCTGGGAGATTTTTGTGTCCACTGACACCTTGCTGCAAAACGTTTTACTAGGTTTCTCATTTCTACCCTTGTTCCATTGGCACTAATCTTGCCTATGAAATCACACTTACGGAGTGGTTGAAAGTGCCAAACAGTCGTTTCCATTGCAGTTAGGACTCGAACGCTTTCAGTACATTAGCTTAAACTAAATTTAGTTTGCTAAAATCCAAGTAAGTCATTCAATGTTCGACCCTCATTAATATGCTATTGCGACCCTCATTAATACGCGGCTCTGGTTAAGATAGTGACATAATTTTTGGCTCAGTAAGCAATATCGGTTCGACATAGCTGAGCTGTACACGGAATATTGACGTATTTTGCCAATACCAAACGCAATTTTGTACTGTGTCCAAAAGGTTCTACGACAATTCAAACTCGCCAACTCAAATCTGCAAATTCTTTAACTGACAGACTAGAATCGATTTGCGATAAAGAACATTTTTAATCCATTGTTTTAATGATTACCTACAAAAGAACTAGCCAAATTGGGCAATACTAATAAACTATAAGCACATTGCTTTAGACAAGACAAAAAAGCAAATCGACGGTGTGTCAAGACCTTGCAAGCCCTGTGTTTTGTGGTTACCAATACCATGGAAAACACAACAAATCCATGGCACCATGTGTCTCACAAATAATGACAAAAAGTAAAACTTTGTCACTGAACCAAAACTTGACAGGCGCAAAAAACTAGTATGTGGGTAGCGACATGCCGTGAACAGTATGTTGGCCAAACTCAAAAAATTTCCCACGAGATGGTCATCATCATTAATTTCGTCATTTTATTTGTCTGCATTAAACTGCTTTCTTTGAATTGTCCGCTTTGAATTTGAGCCGATTTGAATTATCGGATACAGACAATACAGCTAGGTACTTATAGAAAGCAAGTGATAATCATTTGGGTAGCAAGAAGATATACCTATTAATGATACATCCAAAATCAAAGTAACTAATTAATAATGAGTTCTACCAGGCTAAGATTGCCCGACAGTTAATGAAGTTACTCTCTTCTTTATCACAGTGCTCTTCAACTTTTTTGTTATGGTGCACCCTTAAAGATGTTTTGATGAACTCATACATCCTATTTACTTAAAAGGTAATCCGAGGTGAAAAGCGATATGAAAATCATCCTGGAAAGAGACTACTACCCTACAATATTACATAAAACACACAACAAAACAAGGGAAATAAAATTTAATGGCTTTTTTGTTGTTGCATGCTATTAGCCAACAACTCAAACCGAGGAATAACCTGCTTTTCAGTTGCTCCCCTCATCAACGTGGTAGGTGTGTGTAATTGAATTTCTCTTAGTGGTGCACCGTGCACACTCGTTGAAGAGCGCTGCTTCATCATATAATTCACACGGCAATTATCCACATACAATTTTGCAGTATTATTAGCCGAAGTAGCTATACGTTTACATTCTTGACAATACAGTATTGATATGGATTATGTGCATGTGTTTTGAGGCACTAACGCCAACGCCTTGTCATGATGTTCATTAATTTTCGTGGTATATTGCTGATCGCCTAAAAACATCAACACATCTTGCTTGCATTTGTTTGACCAGTAAGTACACAAAGTCCACTTTTCATCCATCAATACAAATTATTTGAATATGTCAAATCTTCCATACGTTTATAAATGCGATCTTTCATGCGGTCTATGTCTGATTTCATTTGCACTTGCATCCATACAATCCCAATAGAACTTGTGACACAAGCAGCAACAAGTGCTAAGACACATGCTGGAAGACACAAGTGAAATACTCTTTTTGCTGTGCATCCTGTTTTCATGATCCTGGTGTTCCTTGAAAAAGTATATCAAACATTATGCAAAAACATGGCAACTAAAGTCATATCTTAAAAATTTCACAGCCAAATATTTGTTAGAAAGACATTACTAACTTAAAGGCACTTGTAGCTGAAATTTAATCTTGCATGAAAAAAACTTTGATGTAATAACTTTTTGTGCAACCCAATTTCTTGATATAACATGAACAACTCATAGATCTTGCCACATGTTTTAATTCGTTGAATGCAGATTCAACAACTTCATAATTGTTTTATTTATGCATTGATTAAATTCAGCAGTGTTCAACAGGGAGATGGATGCATAACATTACTTTTTTGATCCAACAGTATATGTTCTCATTGGAGCAAAATAAGTTTCAGGATCACGTGATGAAGAACTGGCTTGAGCATTTGTACGTCTGGGTGACCGATGTAGCTGCTCATATCCTCCTTTCACCCGATCACCTAAGGTCAACAGCATGCATCAAAGTACACCTCAAAAAGTGGTTAATTTCACAAAGTGCTCTCTGTGGATGTTACGATACTAATTTCATCATATTAATTACCAATGCTAAAAATTAACATCCCATATTTTACAGCTTGTTTTGTGCTAAACACCTGCCACACCCACTCACGGGCATATACTTTTGAACCCACATCAGCAGTGAAACTCGTTTAAATTTTTCTTACATTAATAAATAACATGTTAAATTTCAGATTCTGCTTGTCAGCATTTAAAACCACGCTGATATTTTACCAAGTCTAATCAAATCGTGTTGCATTTGCACATTAATGTTATAAACTTATATCTACACTTAAACAGATATTGAAAGCACTGCACGTTCGACTTCTAAGCTTCTAACAAAAAAACTTCATAGAGCTCTGGTGCAATTCCAGGGGTTCATTTATACTGTCTCTATTGTCATTAAAAACTTGCTCTTTATAGGTGGTTAAAATCATGCTTTCGTCTTCGAACTATATATATATATATGTAGAAGGCAGATACCATGTATATATAGAAAACTTTTATTCAGTACTAATCACAGAAAGATTCTGATTCTAGCCTTTTTTGCAAGAGTTATATTACCATTTGAATGTAGTAGATTCAAGATATTTGTCACAGATGAGTTTACAGGGAGATGTAGGTCATTCCCAATGAATGTACACATCTGAAACAAACCTTTCACAGCTAATTCTAATTTAAATTTACCAATCAGAGCATCTAGATCTCTGCGCTTCTTCATTTTCTTGAATTGAACAGGCCTTTTTGTTTGAGGTTCTCCATTGGCCTGCATGGAATATCCGGTCTCAGCAAAAGACAGTAAAATATACCAGCTTTCCTGCTATGCTAAAGTAAATTGTGACAAAAGTTAAAATTTAGCTTACAAATGTGCCAGATTTCATACAAATTCGCCAAAAAATTTAGCCAATGCCTGCAATATTCAAATTCAAAATGAAAACACAAACAGAAGGAAACTCATATGTTTTAAATTAAATAACTACAAAGTTAATTTTCTAAAAGAAAGTCAGCTTTTCTGCCTCATACAATGGTTTAAATTCACAAGAATTTAGGGATATATTTAAATAAGTTTGCAAAAGCAACAAATCTAAGTGTAGGCGTGTTAGAAATTTCAAACTAGTGCATTCTCTGTTTTCTTACCAAAGGAATATCATGCTTTGGCAGTGGCATAACTACAGGTTTGACCAGGGGGCGGCAAACTTAGCTGAAGCCCACTGCCACAATTTGGGCATGCAAGAATTAGTTCCCAAAAACAGATACACGTTATTCCACAAAAACCGAAAATAGTTGTAGGGTGATGTAATGAGCTTCAATTGGGTAAATGACTTTAAAGTAGAATTTCACATTTTCATGTAACATATCCTATCCTAAATTGATACACATCAATAACTTGTGACTAGGTAAGGTAGACTTATGATTTGTTGTAAGACCCACCAAAGACCTGAATCTCGGCAATTAATTCCTAAATTAATTCCACTTTTCTTCTAAGCGCCAAATGCTTTATTTAATGATGGGGCATAGGGGTATATTCTCAGCATTGCTTGAGTAAACAACAAAACAAATGTAGTAAGTAGAGATGGCATGAGCTGCTAACAGTCCAGTCTTTGGGCGGTCCGCTGAAGGTTTTGAAACAGTCGGCTAACAATGTTTTTAGCTTTGATGTCTTTCCAGGTCGCTGCGGTCTGCTCGACAATTAGGCGAAAAATTCTGTTTTTGCAAAGTTTCAAAATCTAACAAGGAAATGTTTTGCTACTGTTCTCTCCTCTTTACCATTCTGCTAATGCTCAGTTTCACTTGTATCCACACAAACCAATGAACCACGTTATGAATCAAAGCAGCAAACACTTTCATTTATAGTCTGTCGCTGTCGCCAAGGTTTAGGCAGAAATGTAGCCATAAAGTTTTCAATAGAGGGCTTTGCATTTGTGCTGGGCGGCTTGACATTCTACAAATTTACAAAAACTCCACTGATTTATAGTGTTTCATATTTCAATGGGGGGGGCTTAGAGATTTGTTTGGGGGACTAAGCCCACCAAAGTTCCCTGGTGGCGATGGGACTGGGTTTAGGACAGGTGTTACCTAACTTTCTCTGGCCATGTACCCCTTCAGCATTTCAACAGATGAGCATGTACCCCTAAAATTTCTTAGGACAAAAAGGCTCTGGAAAATAACAAGAATGTATTTACCAATCAGCACATAATGATTTTGACAATAAAATTCACTGATGTATGTATGAATATTTCGAAATGAATAATATGTAAACATATTTTTTCCCTTCTATTGCTAACCTCACATGTACCCCTTCAGATAGGCAAATGCACCCTATTAGCCTAGGGGTACATGTACTCCAGTTTGGAGCATCTAGATCTCTGCGCTTCTTCATTTTCTTGAATTGAACAGGCCTGTTTGTTTGAGGTTCTCCATTGGAGAACCTTTTTTGTTTGAGGTTCTCCATTAGTTTAGGATTAGGTGTGAGCTTTAGGTTCAGTATGTTACTAGCAAGTTTAGTGCAGCCTAGCACAGCGCTCTTCAACTGGTCTGCATGGTGCACCCTAGGGTGCACCACTACGAAAGGGTTCATAAGGATGCATTACAAACTTGTCACACTAAACAGATACTTTTTACAAAAACTCTATTAGCAAAAATAAACCATTAACCAACCAACAACTTTCAGGATTTAACCTAGACTTTGCAACAATCTTAGAGACATGGGCGCAATTATGTGGTGGACATGGGGGAAGTGTCAGTAAGTAGGGTGCATGAATTCGTCAAAACATCTTCAGGGGTGCACCATAACAAAAAAGGTTGAAGAGCACAGGCCTAGCACACACTTGTCATGTGTTAGTGTCATGTTGTAAGCGGCGGACGAATAAGTTTTCAAAAATGGTCTGGCAGACCTATAGCTATTAAGACTACATGGTTTTATTGTCCAAAGGTCAATGAACTGAAAACTTAAGTGTTGTTCCTGTGCTTTTGAGGTTCAGTATATTACGGGCCACGGGCAGGTCCAGAAAATAAGTTGTGGTTTAGCAAAGATGGGCCAGGCCATTTCTAGTTAGCTCCAGGTGGGCTGGGCTACAAAGTGCTGGCCAGTGCCATCTTTAGTAGTAAGTCTCCAATGGAATTTTTGAGCAGTTTGTTGATCTTTACGCACCAGTGATAAACCACATTCATTTTTAGCAACTACTAAGCAAATAATGCAAAACAATTTTATCTAAATATGCAGCTGCACACCAAACAATTACAAATAGGTATAAACAGTATGAAGCAGCCTAACTCTGGCTCCCCCAAAACGCAGGGCTACTCAACTAGCAGACCGTAGTCATGCAACAAAACAAAAGAAATCACTGTATAGTGGCACAGTAACACATATGACAAATATTACATAACAATAACCATGAAAATATCATAAACAATGTGACATTATAGTAGTATCAAAATGGCTTGGAGTGAATCTTTTGGCATGCAAAAGCCTTTATGACATTATCTAAATCAAGAAAGCGCACACATGAAGCTTCGATTGATAACATGACTAATTAGGATAGTTTGCTATCTGTCATATAACACCTGTTGAAGGTTTTTTTAATCAGTTTCAGTTTGCTGAAACTCCTTTCAGTGCTAGCAATGATATCGGCTATCGGGGCACTTTAGCATAATCCGAAGTGCAATAAATATATTAGGATAAACTTCATCAAGACATGTCTTGAGAATAGAGCTTAACAAAAGGAATTGGGCCGTAATCATTGTCATTTATTTAATGACAATTATTTCAGAGATGTAACAAAATGCAAATGTTTACAAAAATTTGCAGGAAATCAGAATCTAGCCTATCGTTCAGTTATGAAAACACTGTTACCGAAGGAAAAACCTGAAGCCGATCAAAGCAATGCGCCATGATGAACATTTTCTTTCATTAGTTCTTGTACCGGGCGGATTCCTTGTGGCGATATCCACAGGTACTGGGTATTTTACCTTGCATGCCCGCAAGAGCCACTGTTTTGATAGAGCTTTGCAACACTATTACTCGCCAACCGATTGCGCTAGGGAGCTGTTCAAACACTCTTATGGATTCAGCAAGTCTTCTAGCACAAACGGAAAATTTGTTTTTCGTTTTGCATGTGGGATTTTCTTTGGGTGACGTCATAATGGGGACATGTTTTGACCCTTGTGGTCGAGTTTACCTGGCCCTGGATGCCAACCCAACAGTCCATTTTTTGGCTCAAATTTTTTTCGGAATCTAGGCTGTCATCCAAGTCTTTAGAGCCATTGATTGGCTTGCTAACATATCTGGAGCCGAAAGTATGGGTGTAAAACCAAAAATGGTAAAATGTACCCTGCAAATGCTAACCTGGAGTGCGTTCCACCCCAGGCCATAACTTGCCAGCCAATTGAGCTACAGAGTTGTTCGAACCCTCTAAAGATGGGGAAAGTCTTGTAGTTTGCAATGAAAAAAAAATTGTTTTAGATTTGGATGTCAGTTTTTTACTGATGTTTGCATAACAGAAGTATATTTATGCATATTTTGTTTATATTCCGACAACATCATTGGGCCCGTGACGCCAACGCCAAGAACCATTTTTTTGACTCGAGTTTTTATTAGAAACCAGGCTATAATACAAGTCTTTAAAGGGTTTGATGGACTTTCTAGCATTTCTGGTTCCAAAATTAAGGCCAAAATGCCACAGATTAATTAGGGAAATCCTTACCCCTACGGCATTCCTGAAATACTTGGAATTTTTAGCCATAACTTTGGACCCAGAAGTGCTAGAAAGTCGATCAAGGACTCTGAAGACTCGTATTAGAGCCTAACATCCAAAGAAGTTGAGTCAAAAATCAGCTCGTTGTTGAATCAACCGATGATATCATCTGAATAAACGCAAAACCTACTCCCATCCTGATGTCGTCAACCAAAATCACCAAGCCCAAAACTAAAAAATTTTTTTTATTCTTAACTACAAGACTTTCACAGTCTTTAGTTTACAGGGTTTGAACAGCTCTCTTGCTCAATCAGCTGGCAAGTTGTGGGTTTTAGCCAAAATGCCGATCAGGGGATCCAAAGCCTCAGATGATAGCCTAGTGTCAAAAAACGCGTGAGCTACAAAAATAGCACACTGTTTTGGCTCCCAGGGCCATAAAACCAGGATTTTTATTTAGAGAACATATATATATGTGGCCCGGTAACATCAGGTTAAACCTGTATATAATTTCTCCCACGTATATATACATGGGCCGGTACCCAAAGTGTTAAGTGAATTTTGCTTGAAAAGCATGAGCATCGTTGTGCTTTTAAACTGGCCAAAATATGCATGCATAAACCTTTCTGATGTCTTGACTTGTTAATCTCCTGGTCCATGGCACATGTTCAGGTTAATAACATTTTGTATCTATAATAGGCTATAAATCACTGTTTCTGCAACTTTGTTTGTTCATCGCCCCCTCTTCATTCTCAACACATCGTTGTCACCCCAACCCTGATAAAGTGAACACAAGGTAGTATTTTAAAATAATTTTATCTTAAAAAATCGATATATACCATGGTCCCCAGTTTAGTGTGACGGATATGCTAACCAGCCTTCAAAAAGCTTCATAATATTCGGAGACATTTTAGGGAGGTACAGTTGTAGATCACCTCGCTGATGAATCAATATGCAGTTTCTTTGCTTTGAGGTCACAGCTGAAGTTAACTCAAATGATTGATCAGAGGTAGTGGTTAAGAGTTTTCGCCACCTTTGTGTGGTTTTACCCCACTATTTCTCTCTTCATTTTTTTATCCCCTTGCCCCTTAAAATCACCCCAAGGGGGCAACTCCACTTACTTTGAAAACCAAGTGTTGTCAAATATACACCAGTGGGGCCTACATGAACACAACATGGTTAACATTCATAATCCACTAACTGCACTATTCGGTTGGGATAATTATAGTGCAGTAATACATTTTGGTAGTGTCTATTTTACCAGGGATTTCTGGCGGTAACAGGTCGGCTGGAGCTATTGTGCTGGCAGTCGAAGATTCGGTCTGGTGGCATGACGCAATTCAAAGAAAAATGTTACTTTGTCAGGAAAACACTGTCTTGCTCGTGGTGTAACGGTTAGGTGTTACGGCTGCTATGCCAATGCTTTTTGGTTTGACTCTCGCCTTGCTGACTTTCCTTTTGTTTTTTTTCTTTGCTTTTTTTCAGGCTCCACTGGCGCTTAGGTGTTACGTTTAGGGGTTAGTCTTGTTAGGTTAAGATAAGGGTTAGGTTAGAATTGGGATTAGTGTTAGCTTAGAGTTAGGTTAGCTTAGCATTAGGTTAGCTTAGTGTTAAGTTAGGGGTAGGTTAGGGCTACAGTTAGGGTTAAGGTTAGGTTGTAGGTTTATCATTAAAAGCCACAAAACCGAATCTTCGACTGCTGGCACAATAGCTCCAGCTGGTCTGTTGCCACCAGAATATCGCCGGTAAAATAGACACTATCTTAATTATTTGGAAGTGACTTGGGATACGCCTGTCCTGACGCAATTCAAATAAAAGCCAAAAAGGGTCAGTTTGTCAGTCAAACTGTGTGGATCGTACAGTCAGTGTAATGGTTATGCGCTACACCTTCTACGCCTATGGTTTTCGGTTCGAATCTCACCTTGCCAACTTTCATTGTTTTTTTTTCTTTTGACTTTCGTTTTGTTTTTTTTTCTTTCCTTTTTTTTCAGCCTTACGTTTTACAGGTTAGTGTTACTGTTAGGTTAGGGATAGGATAGCTTTAGGTTAAGGTTAGGTTAGCTTAGCTTTGCTAAGCTTAGGGTTATTGTTAGGTTGGCGTTAGGGTTAGCTTAGCTCAGGGTTAGGTTAGCTTAGGGTTAGTTTTAAGTTAGCATTAAGCTAGGGTTAGCTTAGCTTAGGGTTAAGTTAGAATTAGGGCTATGGTTAGTGTTAAGGTTAGGGTTTATCTTTTACATTTACTTTGTTTCTACCATGCCTACTGCACTCTCGTCATGCGTAACTGTTACGTCACAGGTGGCATATTAATAAGTTTTCCTATTTCAAGATTTACAGTCGTATCTATAGCCACTGCATGCCTAATTATTTCCATTGCAGTGTGTTCCTACTAAGAAATGAATGTCATGGCCAATTATTGCAGCAATTAATAAAAACAGTACGGAGGTGCAAACAATGAGAAACTCAAATCAAAAACACTTGGTTGGTTCGTTCTGTTGGTGCAAATCTTCATTCAAACATAAATTCACAAAATCAATTGTTTATTACGGATTGAAAAAGGCTGAAAATCTTTAAAACAGCGTTGAAAAGTAAAAACAAGATAATCAATTTTCTTTATATACATACTTTGAAAAAAATCACTAGATTGCAGTGAAAAATCACAAGGCTAGATCTAGTGAAAAATCACTAGGCGTGAGGTCAGGCGATGTTACCGGTAACAGCGGTGGATAACACTGAACAGAGGGCCGGGCTGGCTGGAGGGCTGTGCTTCCAATTACAAAACGTGAATTTTCAGCGTGACTGCCGTGGCTCCAAGTGTTTCTGTGGTGTAGTCACAGTAGCGAAGGGTAGTCCCATTCCCTACTGATTGAACATGCCAAGTTTGTCAGCATGATTCTGTTAGGCCGGATTTACATAGATAGGCAGGGCCAGATTTACCAAGAGGCTATGTATGCTTAAGCCTAGGACCTCAAGATCCTAGGGGGCTTTCAGCAAACTGTGGTACACATGGAGTCCGTATGTGATCAGATCGATAAATATTCGTTAAAATTTTACTATTCATGAAAATTATTTTTATTCACATAATCAGATTTCGTGTTGATAATGCCAGAGTCTTTCGACGAGTTTCCATGAATCTCAGGCTCGTAACTAGGAGGGGTGCAGGAAAAAACTAATTGGACATACTTAAAAAAATTTGGGTTCCTCTCAGAAAACTCTTCGCCCCCTAATGCACCAAACTGGTTACGGACCTGATGAATCTCAATATGATCGTTGGTCAAGCCGCATGCCGAGTATTGTATCGACATGCTCAAGGCACGTTGGCTGCGTCCATTTGTTGAATCGTACCGATAGTTACGTGTGAATCACGCGAATGAACTTGCGGCTGTTCATGTTTGAAATGCACCTTATTAAAACTTAAGGTTGTACCACAGTCGCAGATAAGAGCTATGTGTAGGGCAAGCAGCAGTGTCCTACAAAAAACACATAACTGCTTCTTCTGAGCAATACAGTAGTTTTGTTGGCGTTTCTATTACGTGAAGCTCGTTTAGAATCAAAATTTTCTAGATAACCTGAAGTCAGAAGCTTTATTCCGATTAATTGATTTAATTCTTACATTGACATTTTATTTTCCGGTATAACACTCACGCTCCACAACAGCCAGGTTCACTATTCTGATTTCATGCAGTCCGCAGTGATGTGTCCGAGTAATTTTTGTCGAGTCAGAGTCAACTAATATTTTTTCGAGTCGAGTCAGAGTCATGACTTGGTCGAGACGAGTCGGATTCGAGTCACAAGAACTGTTTAGTAGCTTCGAGGCATTGGTTGGTATGCTCGAGTCAACATCGAGTCACAGAAAATTTCACGTTTTTTCTACGACATGTTTTTGCTATGAAATGGCCCCCAACGTGCCATAAAATGGCGCCCGATAAGTTAGAAAATGGTGCCCAACATGCTGTGAAAAAAATCGCAATAATGAACTTCAGCAACATTTCTTACATGAATTTTTTTCCTACATGAAAAAAATTCCCAATTATGAAGTTTAACAAGATTTCACTTGTCCAGAACAAAATACTGTGTATTCTAGTATTCCGTAATTCTGTTCATTTTTGGCGTATATTTACTTCTTCGTATTTTTTCTTCTGTCTGCATATTCTATGCTTTTCGGCATGAAAGTACACTTTTTAGTTTTTTCTGTTTTGCTTTTGTTTTTCTTTTGTACCTCATTAATTAGTTTTGTAACTTTCTTACTTTTTTTATTATCATTTTTTAATTTTTTTGTATTGCTAAAAATATTCTAACCACACCAGGTTCCTTCACTGAAATTCGATCCACTCGTCTGTGTCCATAGGCATGCGCTTTCACCTGTACGTTTTCGCCACCATGTTCTGCGTTCGTTCGTTTTTTGTTTTGTTTTTCATTATGCCTATTTGATCTCCAAGTTTGTTTTTCAACACTTCAAAAAGTGATAAACAGGGTCGGTTGCAGAGATGATCACTATCCGGTTTGCCGGTTGGATATTCGCCGGGATAGTGAGTTTCCAACCGAATGCGATTATCCAAAAACTGCATTCAAATGGGAACCGGGCACAGATCCAAATATCCGAAACGCTTTTATCGATATTTCGCGGATTCAGACTTTCGGAAAAAGTTGCACATTGCACAACCATTCATTTATTATTTTCAGAAGCATCTTTTCAGCCTTCTGTGCCTTGACTCCGAGTCTGTCTGTGGTGTAATCTCTGTACCGTAGTGTAATCTCATTCCCCTATTAAATTGCTAATTGGACACGCCAAATTTGTTAGCATGAAAGCTAAAACTGTTCCTGGTGTGTCAAGGCAGGGCTCTTTCAGTATAGATTAAGGGTGTTTTTTGCTGCATACCTGGACTAAGGCTAGTTAGTGTAGGCCTACTGTGGTCTAGTCTAGACTAGCTAGAGAACTATAACTCTTTTTTGATGTGATCTGTAGTCTACACCAGGCTTTGCAGTCTTCACGCCTGTTCTACGTGAGCCTGCATTTACTGGTTGTTGGATGATTGATGCCACGCCAGATAGCTTTTTTCTTTCTTTGCAAAATTGATATGCAAAATCAATGATATGACATGTAAAATTGTTGTTTTGTGACATTGACTTGTTAGATTGAATTTTTAGTCAGTCTTTCCAATATAAATGACATATTTTAGGCCAGTGCACTGTTGTGTATTGTTTGCAGACTAGCATTGCTATACTAGTTACACACAGGTAGGTTTGGTTAAAGTGCAACAATGGATAGGATTAATGCAACAAAACAATTGGTGTTCTTTTTTGCCCAAAAAAAGTATGAACAACCTGCTACATCAAATATTTTTCTAAATGGTGTACGTGTACAATTTTTTGACCAAGTGAAATATCTTGGTGTGGATAAATGCATCATTGAAGGGTGATGATGATATTCAGAGACAAGTGAAATCACAATAATATGCAGCAAACAAACACGGAGGCACTTTTGATCAGTGCTCTCTTGCAGTAAAAAACACTCTATTTCGTGCCTATTGCATGCCAATGTATGCTTGCCAATTGTGAAGCAAATACACGCACACCAGTATGAAGCGCTTGTGTGCTGCATATAACAATGCTTATCGAATTATGCATTACATACCCAGAAATGTTAGTGTTCGCCCACACCAGATTAGCCATTGTGTCAGGACCTTTGATGCCGTGCTGAGTATCGATTTTTTACGATGCACATCTTCATCCAACTTTTTTATTCGATCACTCCAAATGTCTGATGCTTTTTACAAACCTTCATATTTCCTCAATTATTCAACCCTCCTGTATGGTGGAGACCAAATGCAGTAGTTGTTCGTGAATTGTTTCGGAATTTGCGTCTCATCAGCTTTTGTGTAGTAAAAATATGTGGACATTGTGTACACACCAAGCATAAAAAAAGAAAGAAGTGCTGGGAAAGAGTTTTGCTCCTCTCAAGGTTGTACACGTACTAACACCGGTTGTGTGATGCGCTAGTCTATGGTTATCTATTTTCTGTGCTCTAGCGAATGAGGATACAGCTGTGGTGAGGATAAAGTGCTTTGCTCCTCTCAATGTTGGTTATGTGCAAACACCGTTTCTGTAATGTGCGCTGATGTGTAGCTAACCACTTTTTGTGCTCTTGTGTCTGTGATATGGACCATGAGTCCGCAATAAAATATTGTTATTATCATTATTATAATAAATGAATTATGAATGTGAACTCATGGATGGTGCAAAATCTAACCACTGCTACCAAAGAAATGGCTAATGAAAAGCTTGGTGTGCCAACAGAACCGCCGCCAGAAAGTCTTCAATAGAGGGGCTCTACATTTGTGCAGTGGGGTTTTACATTCTGAAATTTGAACAAACATTACTGTTTTATAGTGCTTCATATTTCAACTGGGGGGCTTGGAGCTTTCTTTCGGAGGGGCTAAGCCCACCAAAGCCTCCCCCATGGCAATGATACTGTGTGGCAAAATTTCAACTTGCTTTTTGATGCAATTGACTCGGAAAAGTACTTAGGTTACGCGATATGTCAAGATTGCAAGATATGTCGAACTTTCTGTTTATAAGCATGACAGTGCCCAAAGTGGTGTTGCAACCTCTCGGTTGGCATTGTGTTGAATGTGTGATTTACCACGAACGGGATGTGCGCGAAGAATAGCACCCAGATATATGTGGCGTGAACAAGCAATAATAGAGTGATCCCATGGAGTGATCTTGGTGAGTGATCTCTAATAATGCTTTTGAAGCTAGTGAACAGTTGATAGTACTTACTAATGGTGACGACAAGAGTGATCTTGTGATCTCTATTGCTGCTTGCTGCCACAGTGTGAAGCTTTGTGTACTTTCCACTCAGGCTTTCCGACCGCAACAGTGGCACAACGCATTCAGGCAGGTAGTGTCTATTCTGCTTCATGGGGCAAGCCTGTGTTGGGACTATTTTGCCTTCATTTGAACACAAATGATTGAAGTGGTCATGTGACAAGTACAATATGCAGAGACAATTGGTTGGGGTTTACAGTAAGAGTATATGGTTAGGGTTTAGGATCAGTGCTTATGGTCAAGGTTTAGGGTAAAGTTTTAGGTTTAGTGGTTCATTGTTTAGAGTTAGGGTTTAGCCTGCAGTTCACTTAATGCAAACAAGAAGCTGTTAACTGCTTGCCAGCCCTGAAGCCATTACAACACTTGTTCATGGATGTGCGACTGAGCTGTTACAGATGTCATGGTCAACTAAGTAGGACATGCGTTCCACACTTGTCATGCGACAACTTCAACCAATCAGGTTCAGCTAAAGGCAAAATAACTTCAGCAGTTATTTTGCCTCACAAGGCAAAATAGACACTACGCAAAAATGTATATTGTGCATCATAATACACTTTCGGATAGTTTTCGGATACGGATAGTATGATTTTAACCAAAACAGGATTCGGATCGGATACGGATATCATTTTTCAAAAAC
>JGI24022J15233_10000219_pt1 | contig 29597 bp, 11 predicted proteins | sample Ectturendosymbi2_FD_15233 | JGI IMG/M metagenome (IMG submission 15233)
TGCTTGCTGCTTGTGCCACATGCAAGCATTTTTTTCTTTCCACTTGTTTAGCGATAAGGTGCCGCTTTCAAACGCGGAGGTTTATTTTTCGCTTGAAATACAATTGACATTCATTGACATTCATTGTACAATTGACATTCATTGACATTCATTGACATTCAGTTTTTTTGTTGACATCGAGTTTTTTTCAAGGCGTTTGCGGAGCAGCAAATTTATCTTTCTGCAAATCGGAAACCATTGAGGAGGCAAACGGAAAGATAACGTTGAGCTCAACTTCAGGTCAACAGTGCCATGAGTGGAATTTTGTTTACAATCGAAAGCGCACTGGCCTTGTCGTTTCATTGAGGATTGCCAAACTACAAAGAAAGAGCTCTAAGCAGAATTCGTTTCAAAACATAACTTTGCCAGATGGTATGTTTGCCAGCGAACTGACGCATCCCTTCTGNTTTTTTTCGAAATTTACAAATTTGAAAAGAAACTTAAAATGATGGTTGTTTTTTGCTTGTAATTTAAGTTTCTTTGNTGTGACAAAATAATGTTTTGTGCTTCAAGAACTATTGCTTTCATTTTTGTAGTTTTCAGGAACTNGTTTTATATTTTTGTAGGTTTCAGTAACAAGTTTCATACATTTGTAGGTTTCAGTAACTCTCCTTTTATTTGTCAGTNCTCCATAGCTAGTTTTGTCGGTTGCAGTAACGCTATTTTTTTCGTAGGTTTCAGTGGCNCGTTATGTNCCATTTTTGCTTTCAGTAACTACTTTTTTATCTGTTTGAGTTTCAGTACCTGGTTTTTATTTTTGCATGTTTCAGGAACTAGCTTCTTTATCCTTGTACGTTTCAACAACACTTTTTTACTTTTGTAGGTTTTAGTGACAAGCATTTTTTTGTTAATTTTTTGAGGTTCCCATTATTTTCCATCCTTCTTTTGGCTTTCAGTAAATTGATTTTTTATTTTAATATTTCATTAAGTTGTTATTCTTATTGGTTTTAACTTTCAGTAACTAGTTTTTTGTTTTTTAATGTTTCAACAACTAATATTATTTAACTGTAGCTTTCAGTAGCTACTTTTTTATTTTTTAGATTGCAGTATCTAGTTTTATTCTTGTAGGTATCATTAACTAATGATTGCTTTTTGCAGAGGTTCGGGGTATAACGAACTCGAACTCGCGCCAATCTGACGTGGAATTCCAAATTTAGATTATAAAAACAATGTATTGTTCAAGATCAGTGAGATCAACTAATTTTTCTGGAAACGAAATCTTAGGTGGAAATCAGTGGGAAAATGACCAGTTTGCAGTATCAAGAGGAGCTGCACGATCATAAAACCTTATAGTGCGGATGAAATAGAGCAAATACTAATGTCGATGAGTTTCATTGTACATATCAATTTTTTTCATGCAGAGGTTTGCGCTAATGTTTTTGCATGTTAACCTTTTTTGGTCTCAAAGTTAATTCTGCGCCATCGAAAGAGCTTAATATTGTTCGTTTACCAACCGTAGAATCAGTTCAAAGCTTTTTATAACACTGGCATAGACATCGGCCAATTCGACCGATATGTATTAACTTCCCAAGCTCTTCTGCAGAGTTTTGACTTGATCCTATTCTAGATAGACCATCGTTATCACACTCATGTACAATTCATATCTTTCATAGCTTGAGACAACCGATACATAAAGAGTCGTGTCCAATACAGTAATTACAAAATTGAACAAATATTGCCGACGTAGACTTCTTTGTTGATGTCGCACAGGGTTTAAAAATTTTCAGCATAAAGGCAAACAAAGTTTATTTCTGACACGTACTACGACTGAATAAACTCTCTGCTGTTGCTGCTGGGAAGAAAGTACCTCCCACAGCAGCAAGCTGTAAGCTGTGGTAGACTAGAAAGTTGTGTTAGACCAATATGAGCATTTACTGTTTCGGTGCAGGAAGCTCAGGCACCAAAGAGGAGCTTCATCTCACTATGTTTAGTAATACATTGCTTACGATCGCTGCTAACTTCTCAACGTGTATTCAATCATTTCTCTAAACGCACACGCGCATGCTAGCATGTTTTTTGTTTTTAAGATATCGTTTTTATATTTTTATCAAATTTGTGGAAATTTCAGACTTTCTGCAAACAAAATTTCACGGCCCTAACCTACTCTTGTTTACTTCAGTCATCACTAACCCATCGCTTGTCAGCAAATTTCAAATAATTTGGGTTTGCCAAAAATATTGTTTTTTGACCATAACTTGCACACCACTAGCGATAGAAGCCAATCATGGGATCTAAAATGCGGGTTTTCGCTTGGATTACTTGAAAGTAAAAAAGAAGTAAATTTCCATTTGTAATTTTTTAAACCTCCACACTAACCCGTGACGTCGCACTACCCCTATAAACGTTCAAATACAGTAGTGGACGGATTTTGTAAAATGGAATCTACAAGCGTTTTCTACATCATTAAGAATTCGATTAGCTCTCTAGCTCTATCGGCCGGCACGTTATGACTGAACATTTCTTGAGTTGCAAAAGTGGCCTTGCGGTCCTTAACAGCGACACGTGGGAAGAGGGCTACAGCAACCGCAGAAGCATTTTTAAACAGCTTTTTTAATTCAAGGAGTATCCCGGTCATTTAATGCCTTATAAATCGGCACATGCAAGGTGGCCACAGATAAAGTCAGGAGACATCAGGCTATTGAAATTAACTGCTAAGCATAAGAAAATAGTCGAGGGTAGTAGATTTTACTTGCACTAGGAATAGCTACAGCCCCGCTTGTTGTGGCTTTGCAGACCGATCAGCGGATGTTGTTTCTGGCACTTAAAGCTTGTCATCTATTTTGAAGAGCATAGTCTGTCATGTTCTGCTTGATCTTTGCAGGTAGCAAACTTTCATCAAAAGCGGCACGCAGCACTTGCTTTGCATATATTCAAAACTCAACCAAATCGTGTTTAATTGAGCTGGCGAAGCACGCAGCATGCCAAAAAGCCGAGCTTTCGCGTTTGATGAAGTGGCCACTTCAGCTGAAGGCTGAACTAAGAAACTACACCATTGAATTTGAATATTCAGTCGCGGATTGTCAAACGTTGTTTACACCTCAAGCACATCCAGGTTAGTTCAACATATTTTTTTGCATTTTTAGTTTTCCTTCGAATGCGATTTTCANATATGCTCAAACCCACGAAATACACAAANGAACAGTGAAACAAACTATGAAACTGTTGCTTTCAACTTATTTTGATCGGCGAAACTTCGAATAAAACTATCTTAGAAAGTTATACACCAAAACTTCCCAAAAAACACTATTCGCTCATTTTCGCACCCGCTTCGCTCATTTTCGCACCCGCTTCGCTCATTTTCGCACCCGCTTCGCTCATTTTCGCACCCGCTTTTCCTCTGGGGAGGGCCGAGGGGGCGCAGCACTAGGGTTTTTGGAAATGCGTCACAGTTTTCACAAATCCCTGATCGTTTTGCTGGCTGCAGCAATTAAGCGATTAATCGGAGGCAAAAACAATGCTGGAGTTGTATTGTAATGTATGAAATTGACTGTTAAATGAACTGAATGAATGCTGAATACTTTTCAGTGTTCATAACCAACCTCACATGTTGTTACCGCTCCCGACGTCGTGTAAAGCAAAATAAATTCAAAACAAAAACTTTTATTGAAACAAATCGACTCAGGGTGTGGCCGCCTGTTCAGTGTGATGGATGTGGTTGGTGATATTCACAGAACTTCGAAGTAATGGGAGAAATAAGTTATAGTAATTTAACAGTGATAAATCACTTTGATTGTGAGTTGATCAGCGGTTTCTTTGCTTTGCCAAGATGGGAGTCACGTTGGAAACCGACTTTAAGGAAAATATGTGGGCGATGTTAACTCTCCAACAAGAGTCTCTGCCTCATCAATGGAACAGCAGTTGCACCTGAAAACGCCATGTGGAAAGCATTCACAGTACAGTAGTGGCTGGGGTTTGGCAACTGACGACAAGGCTCTCATTCAGTAATTTCTAATAAACCCAGATCATATATGAAAAAAAACATTTACCTTGAAAAAAAACTGAAATGCTAATTTGCAAAATGACATATGAATGTGATCGATGAAGTGAAACGGTGGTTAAAATAATGATTTACTTGTATCTCCTCTTCCAAATGTCCGTCTTTAGCGTGACATTAACATGTGGATCACTTTCGCGTTGCTCAAGACATTTTATATAACGCTGGTGACATACTCCATTAATGACATCTATCACTAATTCAGGCTTAGGTGTCCATGTATATCCGTTTTGACGGCTTCTTGACAGTGCTTGTTATGCCAACAACGTTTCCTAACAGTCTCAGTTTTAGCGAGTTTGTTTTGTTTTTGACATGATTAACAAGTGAAAATATTCTTTCTACTGATGCAGAAGAGTGTGACAAAACCTTAAGTCTGGTCATTGAATAATGAAATAGTCAAAACTCTGAATTACTTTAGCTGTCTTTCATTTTGCGCAAATACTACCAGAAATCAGGGACAGATTCATAGGACAAGGACACATCTTCAAACTGTCGATACAGCCTCCAGTTGATCTTGCACAGGCACAAGATAGAGAAAATGTAGGGCCGCATTTGCTACTGATCGCGGATCCGTTGTGAGACCTTGACCTGTAACTGAATCTAAAATTGCTTAGCTGGCAAAACTTCCTTCCTCCAATACAAATTGTTTTTTAATTTGCATGCATAGGGCAATCAAGAAATTCAAACATTCAGTCTTAAACATTGTTTCAACAATTTCAATGGCGTGTGAGTCAATGACCTTCTACATCTTTCACCCAAATACAAATCTGTCACGTGTTTATGTAGCTGTTTGTTGTTTATTTATGTTACTTTTGTTGTACGCACAACTGCATGGCTGACTGTATTGTATCGCAAGCAAACAACAGTGTTTGATATCGATACTGGTGTGAGGGCGTGAAACCGACTGAACACTTCTTGCTTTACCGCCTCACCGAAATGAGTGTATCATGATCACAACCGAACACTGTAATTATTGGAAGATATATTTATTATATTATGAGATTTGCGGTAGCTGCAGTAATTCCCAAATATACATCTTCACAAAAACCGAGATTTAGCGGAATTTTCATAATTAAATCCAGATACCCAGGTGGACTCGAAAAAATGTACCTGGGTGGAAAAACCCAGCAATGGGAACCCTGGCTGTCGATAGCGCAGCAAGTCATCACGACTTGACGCAACAACGCAAGCTGCGTGAGATCACAATCACGCAATCAGCGAAAACGCGCAAAGTAAAGGTACACACTCTCCGCTCTCCACCCAAATAAAACTAGGATTCGCTCTCAGAAACCCGAGCCACTCTATATTAAAAATTACGTAATGAATTGAAAGTCATCAAATCCTTGGAACTTACCACGTTACAGTTCAATAATTGTGACGTAAACAATCAAGTGCTTAGTTTCGTGCTAACTTATAAACTTCAGAATGCGATTCCTTTATCCAACAATAAGAAAACAGATTGCATTATTACACTATGCTTCTGCTTCCTTCCAGAGAAGTCTTGTAAAGAACAGGAGACGGCCATCTTTAATTAATTTTGTTCAAACTTGTATAATATAAGTGGACAATATACCGAAAGCTGTCCTTTGATGTTTGTGTTTGACTGTTCATTTGAGCATTGTGTGGATGGGGTAACGAAGGAACTCTTTGAGGTCCTCAAAGACACTTCAGTGCCAGTGACTTTGTTCAGTCATAACTTGCCGACCGATAGAGCTAGAGAGCTGCTCAAAGCCTAAAAAGTTGTAGAACGTCTTCTAGTTTCGGTTAAATAAAATTGTGAGGTTTGGATTTGAACTTTTTTTGTGGGTGACGCCATAATAAGGGTAGGTTTAGGCTTTTTTGACTTACGTTATCGGGCCCCGGGCTCCAACGCCTAGGAGCAAGTTTTTGTTTCCTTTTTAAACAAACTAGGCGAAAATACTCATCTTTAGAGCCCTTGGTTGGCGTTCTGGCTTTTATGGTTAGATAGTTATGGCCTCAAAACAACAAATTATACGATTAATCTCCTAGGGGTTAAGTAAATATTGATTGATATGTGTTTTTTTGGTTCCAAACTTGCTAATCACAAACACTCGAAGACCAATCAAGGACTCTAAAGATGCGGGTTTTCACTTAATTTTTATGACGTTAATATAACGTCACCCAAAAAAAGTTCAAATCCCAAACTTCTCCATTTTTTAAATGTAAGCTTGAAGACTTTCCGCAACTTCAAAGGTTTTTAACATGTCTCTATCTCTCGGTCGGCAAGTTTTGACTGAACAAAGTCACTGGAATTATAGTGGCTTTTCAATCCTTTAAAGGGTTAAGTTAATGGTCGTTCAGAGTTTTTGCACCGTCGTTTTGTTCGCCCCCTTGTCTTTCGATATCTCCCACTTCGCGAACTACTATTACGCAAACTAATCATTCGACTAAAAACGTTTTCAAAATTCAGATTGGACTTGAAACGTGTAATTTGGTCGCACATTAATTTTTCTGCAAGGGGCAAATCCGAAAAACATTGTTTGTATCTTTATTGAAAAAACATGAATTTTCTGGTTTTTATAGAAGCCACGTGTGGTCCTACGCAGCTCTCCAATCAACGTGGAATATTTGCGCTCCATCAAGGTTCGGCACGAAAGGAATGCACGTGGAAGTTCAATTTCCCACAAAACAGAACTGACCTAATATTGTCAATCAAGATTACAAAAATGAAAAGCTCCGACCCTGACGCACTTTGGAATCAGGAGTTGACGTTGCCTGATGGTAATCCAGCACTTGATGTTCTCGTTCGAAGTAACAAAATACCTAGTATGTATGTAGGACCTGATGACTCAGTGGTAGAATGCCCTAAGGAAAGGTCAAGTGATCAATCCACGGCCATTGAATGTATCGCCGAAGCGCTCCTTTGGAAAGAGCGTTCATCTCAAACCGCCCAGACAAGAAGCAAGCTTCAGGCTTCGGCCTGCCGGCAATTGCCATCACCAAAATCAAATTGAACAAAAAACGTTTAATGTGCAGTTACTCACTATTCCAAAATATTTATTGTGTTGCAATGCTTCATTTAGGATTTTGACAGCATCAATTTCGTGGAACTAATTGAAGATTTCAACCGTTAACCTCAGAAACATAAAATATCTGCAGAGACTGGTGTTCTGAACCAGTAATATGGTTAGGCTTTATACTAAATAAGGTAATTGTAGCAGAATAATGCTCAATTTATACAATTTGTTCGGAAAACTACTCTAGGAAAGAAGTTTCCAAATTGTTTCAGGTTCAGTTCCACAGATCATCAAAAATGGTGACACATGGTGTGGTCGATATGTTGCTGGCCTCGACGTTTGTCAGTTCAACACATCGATCAGCGACACATGCAGTGCTTCAGCTACGATTTCGCAAAATTGGCCGCCACGATTGAAAACCGACATCCGCCACTTTCGTTTGCATTTTGAATATGAGTGGAATGAATGCACTGAAGTTCGTGAACTTCAGACACAGTCACCTACTTTAAAGACATCAACAAGCCAAAGTGAAGGTAATGTAGGATTGTTTCTCAACGAAATAAGTAGACAAACTGCCGGTTACATGACATGCTTCGAAGCCATCAGAGGAAAGAAAACTTTGCGCAAAGTGTTGACCTTACGCATGACATATCATTAAAGACTAAATATTTGAGCTTCACTTGTTGAGCTTTTGTTAGCAAGATCATTTTTTAAGCTTCAGCAAGCTTGTTCAACCAGAACATCGTTATTTTACTTTCTAGGTAGGATGGATCTTGCATGCAAATTTTAGTTGAAATGTATCTACTTCAAGAAATGTCAAACTTTTGCTTTCTAAAAGATATTTTCAAAATACTTGCAAAGACTTGTATTAAAATCAAGCAGTGTTTATGGTCTAATACACAAAATAATTGTTACAGGGTAATGTTAATCACCTTCACATTTCGTGTTTTTGTATGCAAATTTTTACATATTTTGAGCAGCAGTTTGCATGCACGCATCATATGATCAAAGCCTAAAATAAAATAAGATTGAATTTTTTTATCATTGCCAATGATTAGAAAAATAATCAACATTTTTTCTGGGGCAAAGGCTGATGCAAAAAAGGTTTTCGTTGACGTTTGCGCACTTACCGTCGCTATTCATATTAATAAGAATCTAATGACTTTTGCTTGCTCGTGTAGGATTGTCCCAAACGAATACACGTATTGGGAGCTACGGAAATGTGTTTCTCTACCTATCGATTTTTCTGGGAATCCTTCTTGTTGTGTTGCTGGGAGTGTGGGCAAAATCATCTTGCGGAGGGTAAGTTTCGGTCACATCGTTTATGTTGTCCTGGTGATTTGCTAAAGATCAAAGGCAAACACGGCAATACTTAAAATAAATCTATAGAACTCACCAAGCAAAACTTTGGGGTTTGCCATTAAAGCACCAACAAAATATTTTCTGAGGTGGAAGAAAAAAATGCAAACCTCAGCTTCGGAACGTTTTACTCTGATTATTTAATGGATGAGAATAAATAAGCTAAGTGCAAGTAGATACATGAAACGTGGTGTCGAAAACTGTTTCATCATAACTCAGAAATGCTGTAGTGACTTGATATCCTTCAGCCTTCAGCACACATGTAGACATAACAGTTTGTTTCAACAACTTTTGTCACTGAAATACTTAGCTTTGTGACTCAAGCTGCTGGTCCAAACATTGTTTGATTGTTGCTGACGAAGTGGCATAGATCAACATCATTGGCTTCGATTTGTCCTGTGACTCATTAATCAAAAATACCACTTGACCGTTTGACGTGTCTTGCTTCTCGCGATTGCAGCTTTTCCAGTCAAAGCGATGTACAGTCGTATCTCGCTTTTCTTTTCACTTCCGGATGGAACACTGGTTGCGCGTTCAGGCACTTCCGGGAAAGATAGTATGGGCTAAACCACGGACCTGAAGTATATGACTATATCCATAATGCACGTATATTAGCAATGTAATTTCAATATAACAATCTTAGAATAATCTTTGCAAAACAACTAAAAAACACTTTGTCGGCTTCGTAGAATTGCTGCCTTAACCTCCACACGATAAATGGGTTTTACTGTTTGTGTCAAGAGCTTTGATTTACCGCTTTCCAGTTGTGCCGTTTGCTATTAACCAAATACAAAAGAACTATGAGGATACCCAAAATGGAAAAGTAGTTGAACCCACATACCACAGATATCATAGATGTCAACAAGTGGAAAAAGAAACGACCACGTCGGAGTTCCAAATTTTGGCAGTTTTTGAAAATTACTTTGTCACAGTATGTAATTATACACAAGCAACGAAGTTTTATCTATCCAATGCTAATCTTTTATATTTTGTTGTTACTGTGTTACAGACGTTTGTACTTCTGTGACGTATCTCTGATGGTGCGATGCAATTAAAATTGCACAAACCTTCGACCAATTGTATTTTGACTTAATAGTTAAATCAACGCAACAGTAGGAAACTGAGTTGATTGACTGATTGACATGAGATTATCTGATGAAAAATGGAGTTTCAATGGAGTTCTTATTTTGAGTTACGTATTCTCCTTTGTGAGACTTTGACTATGGTATTGATCCAAACATTGGTGAAAAGGTTTCTGCAATTCAAGTTATACCCATTGAAAAAAGTGTAGGCAACAAACGTGCTTGATTTAGTGTACTTCAATGTTGTCAAAACTGTTCTTGCATTTTGTTCGCAGAAAAAAAAGCACTCCATCGCCGCCTGAATCATTTATAGATGAAAATCCTTACAATGAAATTGAAGATATTCCTTCAACCTCAGTTGTCAATGACGCTAGCAATACAAGGCATCAGTCGAATTCAATGGCATTTCCACCAACTAGAACAGCCGTTTCCACGACACATTCCAAGAAAAATGGCCTACAAAGGGCAGAAAACAGTTTGGAAGGACATGATTCCACTCTGCCTAGCTTACCGCAACGCCCGCGAAACACTGGATCTTCCAGTCATAATGTAGAATCGTCGAAAGAACAGAAAAATGAACTGTACCACTTGCCAGCCCAGGAGGCTGCAGTAGCTGCAGCAGGAACCAGAGAACTTGTTCAGAATCAGCTTTACTTTTCAAACGGTTAAAGCTCAACCTCTTGTAACGATTCCAAAGTAAATCTGTTGAAATGCATTTTTGACAATTGGAGAGGAGTTTAGCGGTGCAGGAAACGTGTGGTTTTGTAATCAATTACTTTCCTTTTTTTGCGAGACTAACTTATTTTCCCGCGTTTGGTGCAAGGTTGATGAATGAAAACAACCCGCTGCAAATGTTTTGTATTAGTTGCATTGTGATCTGTAACAAACATGGTAAAACCCATCCAGTTTACTCTAACTGAAATAAATTGTATAGTGAACTTCTAAACGAGATAAATCTCAACTTTAAGCCTAAAATTACTTTTCTCGTGTGTCAAAACAGTTTTTCCTTGGAATTCTTTAATTCATCGCGTCTACCATAGACATGAGTCACTTGTAAGCGGATTAACATACTGACAATCTTGATAGAAATTTATGCGATGAGCCGATAAGCTTTAGGATGGTGACCGTCCTAATTCGGTGGTCAGAAACGTTAGAAAGGAAAGGCGAGTTTTCACGTCACGAGAAGGACATGAAATTGAAAGGGCATCAAAGAACAGTAACGGCAAAAAGTATAAAATTGGTTCTCATCGCTCACGGTGTATCCGTCTTTAATTGCAACATCTAAGCAAAGAACCAGTTTTTGTGCCTTGTTTTTCATAACAGTTTAACCGCTTCGTAAAGCAGTGAAGGTGCAGAGGAGTAATCCTGACATTGGAACTTCTCAAGGAATTAGCGTATCTTCCAGAGAATTTAAATTGGTTTACAGATGATAATTTTTGAGTTATGAAAGTTATGAATTGAGACTCGATTTTCGCAATTGCAACAAAAGGGTAGACCGAGTCAGCTTTTTCGAGTCAATAACATTGCGATACGCCGGGTCAACATTTTAAGTGGAAAGGGTATTGCAAAGGCATTTATCTAAAATCGGATGAAACGTTTGAAAAAAATTTGATAACTTATACCTGAAGCTTTCTTACTGTGCTGAAAGAAATCGAAACGAAAACTGCTTCCAGTTTCGAAGTGAAAAACGCATCGCAACTGCAATAAAGACGATTAATAATTACATTATGTTGGCTGGATTTACTGCACAAGGTTAGGGCTTCTCGTTAGTGAGGATATCAACAGAAATTTTACCTAAAACTAATAAATATATTACCTGAATGTTTTTAGACGTTTTTCAGACCACGAAAGGTGAAAGACATATCATAATGACTACAGTATTTTACGCAATGCTTGCTAGAAATACGCGCTTATGATTCCTTTCAGTGTTGTGCCTCTATTGTAATGTCTTCTCTTCACTGCAATTTGAATGATTTTTTCATGAGCGCTTCGTAACGAACCACTAGACTTTTCTACTATTCTGAACGTTCTGTTGCTGTTGATGCTTTTTATATATTCAACTCGTACATAACGAAAGCCATTTTGATTATGGTCGCACATCAGAAAATCGAAATACAGCTGCATCAAACCAAATGCTGTCAAGACGCAATCGTACAAGCCCGTGCACGAACCACGTGTGAAACACATACGCCAAATTAAATAAGGATTTACTTTTGAAACATGCAAAAAATCTGCAAAATGGTTTTATAGTTTCTTGATATTGCTGGTTATGATTGTGTAATTTCATTCAAAACTAAGTGGAACCCAAGTTTATGATTTTCAAATGCGATTTTTTATAAGCTGTTGTTTAGACACGTACTATGGGCTTTCGGCAATGAAACTACGAGTTTGAAACAAAAAAATTTTGGTTTTCTCCTAATTGCAACCCTGGCTTAGACTTTGCTCAAAGTTTTCCACCTGTTCAGTCAAAACCAACATTTAAGAGATGAGCGATTCCGAGAAAAGGAAGCATGATTTCGGAGAAAGGTGTTATCGTTCTTGATATTTGTCTACGCTAGCAACAAACGCTAATCCGTTTTACGTCACACTTAGGATATAGCTTCAAAACAACAACAACGTTGCATTTATTCGCTGATAAATCCTACTGGAAGTTCAAACGCGCTGTTCAATCTATCGCAATCGTTTATTTTTACTTAGGGCTTGCGTGGCTGCCATGGAGCAGTTTTCTCGTGTTTTGTTCGTTCGTGTGTCGTTCGTCAGCACGTATCTATCAGACTTGTTTATGCGAGCAGATATTTACCGACGAATTTAGTGCAATATTAGGTGAGTGGCCCGCGGGCATGTTTGCATCCAATCCAAGAATGTTTTGAGCTGATTCTACGCAGACAAATATTTCTCCACCTACTCGTCGGTCGCCAGAAAAGATTGGTTGTTGGACTTTTGTGAACGCAGAAGAAACTGTCAGGTCTCTTTTCACGTTTTCATTTTTTTGCTTTGGACGCAAAATCACTGTCGATCTGATATATCGTTCTGCTGTTCGTTCTACTTGGTCGTTGCCAGTGACTTCAAATGACTGATTATTATCATAAAATGCTTTTAAAAGACTCCGTACCATCTTTATCGAAACAATATTCGATAACATATTTTGAGGCTGCTAAAAATCAATTTGTGCTGCTGACAATCTTTGCGTGAATGAAGAGTCATCTGCAAAGTCAAGCATTTTGTATTGCAAAAAATTGTTTCGGGATATAATCGCTGTTCAAAGAAAGCTCGCAAACTTGAAAGAAACACCGTCGTTGTGATTTCGTTTCATGTAGTTTGCATATATCATAAACACATTTCCATTAGAGAGGCACCACGAACCACTGCTTTTTCACAGAAAAATATAATTTAATTTCTATAGTATCAATGAATTATAGCGGACAAAATATAAGAATCGTGGCTCTGTAACACCAAAATTTTTCAAAACAATTTGCTGTCGTTTCTAAAACCGATTGGATGAGAATAAACCTAAGAATAATTACTATAAGCACTGTAGGCTTCTATTCAGTTTCAGATTATTATTGGATATAAATGCAGAAGTAGTCAAATGGGTCATTTTTAAATCCTGAAACATTCTGGCCAAGGTAGATTTTATTTTTGTTGAAAAAAAACAACAAAGAATCATAGCAGACACTATTCAACCAAGTTTACCTTTGAATGGAAACTGAAGAAACACCTCCTTCGTGAAAAAGACACGCAATTATGAACTTTTGCAATATTACACTTATCCAGAACACAATTCTGTGAATTCTAGTATTTTGTAATTATGTGCAGTTTTAATGTATTTTTTAATGTATATCTACTTGAGTACTTTTTAAGTATGTATTTTTTATATATATTTACTTTTTGCATTTTTTCTTCCCTGTGCACGTCACAATCCTTTCCGCATGAAAGCACACTCCAGAGTCTTTTTCGGTTTTGCTTTGATTTTTCTTTTGTACCTCATTAATTAGTTCTTCTTAATTTTTTAATTTCATATTTTGTTTAAACATATTCTTAACCACACCAAATTCCTTCAATTAAATGTGATCCACTCATCTGTATACATAGGCATGCGCTTTCATCTGTACATTTTCTTCACCATGTTCTGCGTTTGTTTGTTTTCCTAATTGTGCCTATTTAATTTCCAAGTGTTGTTTTCAACACTTCTCAAAAACTGAAAAACAGGGTTGGTTGACTAGATGTCCACCATGGTCCTTCACCAATCCTATATGACACAGCACCACTCTTTGTTTACCTCTGATCAACTATTGCGCCACTGCATTTTTATTTGCTCTAATGTTCGCTAATGGTTGGTTTGCTTAGTGCAACGGCTTCTTGTAGTGCTTCTGCTTGTTGGCTGAGTCATATGAAACAATAAACCATTGAACCAATTTTCAATTGACCCAACTTTCTTAAAATTATTTTCTTAACATCTTCTTTACAAATTTTAAAAAACAATGCGGTCATTGGTGTTGAACACCAAATCGGAAAATGGCGTTAGAAACATCTAGGCTACTCGTTACCATGCACTGAGAAGGAATATATGCATTAAAGCCGTCTGCAGTAACAATTTACGAATATACGTACAATCACAAACCCATCTTATATAAGGTACTTTCATCTACCATGTAGAGCCACAACATGGCGGTTGTAACGCTTTCTCAGTATGCACGAGAAAAGACTGCACAAACAAGAGGACGTGACAACGGCTGGGTAATTACGACTGTTAACCGGTCGTCCGCAGACGGCTGATGACAATGTACGAAGATACACGGAATCGCAATCTTTGTGCATTCCATGGATGTTAGGTGAGTGTTAAGTCTTAGGGCTAGTATTGGGATTAGGATAAATCCTAACTTTAGTCCAGCGGTCTCCAAACTACGGCCCGCGGGCCAAATGCGGCCCGCGAAGTCATTTCATCCGGCCCGCGAAGCCACTTTGTCAATGATGAAAAAAATAATGTTGAAAAAAACTGCAAATGTTTTTACAAAAAATTTGTCGATTTGTTAGAATATAACATATACCGAAACAATCACATAAGGCCTACGTAAAACGTCCGGCCCTCGACATATTTATATTTTTTATTAGCTTATGTGGCCCTAGGACAAAAAAGTTTGGAGACCCCTGCTTAGTCTAACCTTAAACCCAACACTAACCTAACCCTGATCTTAAAATATCTTCGTAAAATCTTACTGCATACGGCTTTGATGCATATATTCCTTGTCGGTGCATGGTAACGAGTAGCCTAGATGTTTTTAACGCCATTTTTTCGATTTGGTGTTCAGCAAGAAATTGACCAAAGTTTCATTTTTAACCAAAACGGCCATTCAGAGTGAAGTCAACGATTTATTTAGAAATTCACGCATTTCTTCTTCGATAGCAACTTAAAAAAATACTTTCGAAAGTTGTGTTTTCAACAGCGGAGCCACTCAGGCGTAAACCTCAAGCAAATTATTCAGCAACACACTATCTGTCTTCAGCAACACACTATCTATCTTCAGCAACACACTATCTATCTTCAGCAACACACTATCTGTCTAGCAAGCGAGTTTGAATTGCGGATTTTTCTAAACAAGATCTTTAATCCCGTGCATTCAACAAATGAAAATCAAACGGCCTAATTGTTCATTGGAAAACGACCATATTGCTCAATACGTCCAATATCCTTTTGGCCACGCCTGTAAAATCCACGATTGGATCCCCTGGAAAAAATCCTTTCGGCCCTGTTGTTCAGTGCATAGCATCAGGTCCGTCTCCAAGCAAAGATCGTCAGCAAATACTTCTCACGTTTGCGCTCACGTATGTGCACCGTTGCTTTAGCCATTGAAACAATCCAATAAAGCAGTTATCCGCGAAAAATATGTATGTGATTTCTTCTGTTTCCAAATTGTTGCATTCGCCTTTGCTTAAACTTGACCCGCTGCTGCTTGTGCGCGAATGCAAGAAACATTTCATTCATGCAACATACCATTTCCTTGCAAACTTGATTGGTTTGGCAAAGCTCCACAAAACACCAATATCGAAAAACTATCTTTTGATGCACTGGTAACTAAACAACCACAACGTCCGCTGCGAATTATGCGAACCAACTGTACCACTGTGAACATGGTTACATTCTCTCTTTCAATGGTGTTTGGTGCTAAGATTAGAAACAAAAACCGTATAATCCTTTTGTTCTGGGCCTGAGCCAAGAGCTTTCGAGGTTGTTCTGCAAATCATTTCAGAACACATATAGTTGCCTCACTTCCTCATAAATTTGCAAAGGCCATCAAATAAAAAGTGCAAGCTGTTTTCATCGGACCTATATCGAATCGCTAAATCAGTCTGCTTTATCAAAACCTGCCAGAAGGTTCATGGCAGTATATGACACATTGTCTCATCGAAAAAGCTGCGGATGCACATGCATTCATGAAAATAACAGCATGTTTGATGCTATATTGGAAACGTTTCTATATATCAATCACAACTGGTTTGAACGCAAAAACTGTAACCCATGTGCGCAGCAACAAATGAAGTGCAATAAGATGGAAAAACGTTTCTGTCATAGAGGTTGTATGCACTGATCGTTAGGATCTTTTGATCGGTTTTGTATGTGCATGTTCAATGAACCTGGTTTGATTTTCTGGCGTTCGATGGAACAAAATGAAAAAAGCAAGCAAAATAAAACTAAGCAGTTCAGTTTGTTTTTGTATCCCGACCAAGCACAGAATACTTGATCAGGAATACAGGTAGAGGAAGCGACGGCCGTAGCTGTCATTTAAGTCACTGCCCCCACACGTTCATGCAAAACAACAAGCAGACACTTAATCAGAACAAGTAGTGCTTGTCTTAGTATTTGACCCCGTTAGCGCTGAGAGCATCAGAACAGAAATTCCCCTGCAGTAACGAAAACGTTACATTGCTGCAACAAGCATTAGCCTTCCTTGAAATGACGTGAACACAAAGTCACGACTAGCTGATGCTTTGCCAACTGCCGTAAAAATTGTCTTTTCAGAAAATTAATTGCGAGAAACAGAGCATTATTGCTTTTTTTTCACAACTAAGATACTAAGGTGGAATGTCAAAGTCAAAACTAATTTTTTCTCATTTTTGCTCAATAAATTTTATCTATTAATTGTTGCAATAATAAAACAGTGACGATACCTCCTTTGCAACGCTTTGATAGAGTGTCATTATCGTTTGATGGTCTTCAGTACCTCGATGATGACCAGAACGTTTTTAACGTTTCACTGAAAATGGAAATGAGCGAGCCAAATTTTGAGCACGGCTCCAAGAAAAAAACCCTGTTCTTCTGTCTAATTACTAGGGTTTTTACATTTGCGTAGGTCGTTTTTACAGATTTGGAAAACGTCTCGAGTTTTTGCCATTTCGAAAATGAAGTTCACAGCAAGTAAAAACTTTTTATTACAACCTCTTTCCTCAAACAGATATTTTCGGTCCCACTTCAGAAAACTAAATGGCATCACTACTTTCAGGATGATTTCGGTTTTTATTCAGCGTTTATTTCGTAAATGTTTTTTGTCCTGTACAAACCAAGACAAACAAGCTTTTTACGTTGTTTGTTTTCGTTTCTGGAAACCATGAAAACCGAAATATCACACGACGAGTTTTAATGAAGCTTGCTACGTCATTATCATGAAGCTTCCTACGTCATCACCAAATAAACATGTGGAGCGAGCAAGTGATTTAGTGAGATGATCGATAGTGTTAAATAGACCAGCGTTACGGAAATAAAAGTCATAAATGCAACTCTTAGAAAATATGCAGAGTGCAGACACGCCTCTGCAGTATTTCCATAAGTTTTAGGTCTGGGAGCTTCAAAGGAAGTTGAGCTTAGTTTTATTTGAAAGAAAACAACTACTTAGTTTCATATGTTGCATGCAAAAGATCATTTCAGGTTTCATAATATTTCACTACGCAGTCATTTAGCAAGACAGACGCTCATAAAAAACATTCAATTAAAATTACCCGTTTAAGTTGCTTTTGTTTGCGTTTTGTACTCATCACGTGTTTTATCACAAACAACCACGAAGTTCAAACACAGCAAGGAAGAATCAGCAAAGAACGCAAAGTCGATAACAACATGGTTTTTCATGTCGAACAGATGTGAAAAAAAAGAGCATTTTAAAAATATTTTGCATAATATTTGTTAATAAGCACTGTGCATTTTCACCGTAACAGGAAAAATAAAACTTCAAATGATAGAAAAAATATAAAAACATATTTTATTTTCAAAGCATCACCGAAATGGCATTCCTTTAACAAGTGATATCATTTCAGAGGTTCATCAGCAAGGAGTTCGGGCCTTTGCAGATCATGAAGATGTGAAGTGCTTTCATAAACACTGCAATAACTTGAATGGAGTGATTTACGAGAAAAGTTCAAATGGTTTGCTTAAAGTTAGATTCAATCACGATCGTTGTTTGTAAACATTCCTAGAATGAAACCGCTCAGGGAAGTCAGTGTATTTTCTTAAGCACTGAATTTTCAAGCAACTGATTTCTGGAACAAAGCTTTTTGTCAATTGGTTGCTTGGTCTTGTTAATCGTGGTTTACCCCCACCAGCTATTAAACTTTTCAGTAGATCATGCGCAAAGCTCACCATTATTTTTCTTCAGTTCACCTTTTTTTCCTAGAAGTAAATATTGCGACATATTCCGGTCTTTTTTGCAAAAATGAGGTGAGTTGTTTTGGTGAAACTTCGTCGGAACCGTCCTTTCGGATTTTGTTAAACAACTCGTCACATTCCCCGTTGCAATTGAAGCGGTTCACAAGTGTAAATTTGAATTCCTCTCTTGATATGAACCCATTGCTGCCACTGTCGAAACTCCTGAGTACCTGTTCGAGTGTTTCGCCATTGGCTACAGACTGGGAGAGATACAAGATTCCTGAAACGTATTCGGGAAAACTGACTTCACCTCCACCATCTTTGCCGAACGTATTGAACAACTCCTGCAATGAGCTTGTTACCGGCAAAGATAAAAACGTTGCGTAATCTTCAACTGAAAACAATCCGCTTGCTTTGTCGCGCACAATGTCGGCGAAGTCGGTAAGAAATTCCAAAAGAAGTTCGACGCTAATACCGAGGTCTTGACGCAAACTATAGTATTCCACAACTCCAACGTCCTTTGGCAAACCCAGTTTCTTAGCTTGTCTCATCAGCCAAACATCTTCGAAACTGTGGTTTGTGCATGGCAAGCCAAGACAATCAGCAATTCTTTTTCGAACATTTTCTGCGTAAAGCATCGGGTTTTTCGTCTCTTCGTCACTTGGTTTGTAAACAGGAAGAAAGTGAACTTCACTTTTGTTTTCGAACTGGCACAATGTGAACCAGAACAACGTTGCGTGGTGTGGACCATTTTCAGTCCAGGTAAAAGTATCCACCGAGTTGGGATAATGAATGGCCACTGGTTGCACAGGTGTCCCGGGCAGGAAGCTGCCAGTTTTGAAGCTTACAACCACTTTCCTGTTGGTGCAAGTGCCCTCAGGAAAAACAACAACCGGAGGCCATTTACCGTTCGACTTTGCTCTGCGAGCAATTTCATCCGTAGAGTTTTTTCTTGACAGCGGATCTTTTCGTTGGACGTAAATTGGCTGCAACACTTTCAAAATAGTGCCCAGAAAGGGGAGGTGAGCGCTTTCCGCTTTGGCGACAGTGGACGGCAGCTGGTTGCATGAAAACAATACCACAGCGTCCAACAAGGACGAGTGCGGAGCAGCGATCAAGAGACAAGCGTCTTCTGGCGAAGCCTGTTTACCTTTGACCGCGATACGATGGAAGCCCATGAAGAATAACGCTGTCCTGGCCACACAACGCACAAAGTTGACAAACATTGAGTGAATTGGACCAATCGGTTCTCTGCTCCCGTTTTTCATCGGCATTGCGACGACGTATGCCAATATCCACGTCAGTATAAAAAACAAAGAGACGAAGACGAGACGCAACGGGGCGACTGTAAACGACATCACAGCAACCTGGATCTTTTGCTTCGTGTTCAATTTGATCCTATGTATGAACGGGTGCACACAGGGGTCTGGTAAGGGCGCATGGCCATGACCTGACAGGGATTGCAGGTAGGATTTCAGTGATTTATGTGCCATTCTATGCTTCTGTTAAAAGAAATTTGAGAAGTTAGCTTTTCGGTTTACAGACGGATATTTTGCATCAAATATTAAGGAAAATAGTTTGGTTTGCTCAAAATTGTTTTGCTCCGTAACAAAATTGGAGAAACACAGTAAAATATTGTAATAACCGCTGAAATAAAGCTCTAAAATGCTTGAGAACCGGAAGGAACTACATCATATGAATATCTTTTAGCATATCTTTTCAATCACCGAACCGGCCATATGCACAGAGCAGAATTTGCGCAGAGCGGCAACTGTGTAGTATAAAGTCTATTGCAATTGTGGTAACATACTCTAAAATCTATCTCCTTTTTGGAAGATGACAGCTTAAACAAAAGTTATTGGGCTTTCAGACAAGATCACATCAAATTATCTGATAAATGTAGAACAACGCAAAGCTGCCTCGGGTTATATAAAAGTCTATAGGTTTTATAAGTCTGAACTCTGCGCTGGACAAACGTCTTTATCATAGTTTATTACAACGCTTATCTGTCACTGCAGTTCGCACTGGCATGTTTAAGAAAATTTTGCACGCAAAAGAAAGCATTTCCAGCAAAATAAAAAAAAATATCATTGTTTTTATCGCTTGACCATGTGAGATAATCTCAAATTAAAGTTACTCATTTGTTTAAATTTTGCTACGACACAATTGGAAAACAAATTATTGGTGAAACTCGTCATACCATTATTTTTCGACATTAGAACACCCACATATACAGATTTCTGAATAAAAGATTGTGGATTCAATGTAACGTTTTAAATGGTGCAGAATAGTTGCTATTTCTATCTAGCTTTTTGTGCCTTCCTCACCCGAACAACCTGACATCTAATTTCAGAAAAAGCAGACAGTATTTTGAAAAGGATGAGGATAATTTCAAGATGAAAAACAGGGCCACATAAGCTGAATAAACAGGACCAAGTCAACTTGGACAGTAGCGTATCGCCAGCCCCAAATACTTTTTGGGCCAAATCTTTTGGCTCTAAGCAAGCAACAGTATTTTGTTTGGGACACCGCCTCTAAAAGCACAAAGTGACAAGATAGGCTAGAAAATTTGGGGGGCATAGTCCTCTTGGCCCACCTGGCTACGTCTATGGACCTGGATTCATTTAGAAGGATGCCAATACCAGTGTCGTGGCAGCATTTGGTTCGATCTTAATTTGAAGCCGATAAACAACATTTACCAATATTTCAATACTCGGAAGACTATGTCCATACTGTTGTATTTTTACGGAATAAGGTAAAGACCCCGTACACGTTCAAAAAAACGTTTGAATTGAATTGGTAAAAACAGTGCATTTTAAACGATTTTAATCTTCACTCAAGTGTCCTTTTAACTATAATAACAAAGTTCAGGGGGTCTGTTCATTTGAGGTGTTATAAAGGCTCCAGAAAATACCGGTCTTTGTGGAGGTGATGCTCCATAAGCGAGCTTAGATCTGCATACTTAACTGCTTACATCTATATCTTTTGCTGAAAATGACAACTTTAAAATTACGAAAATTTGAATATTATTCGTTGCTTGACCGACTCAAAGCACAAACGTAAATTAGTTTGGAGATAATCGCATTTTTGTTGATTGAATTAAACCTTCCTCAAAAAATCTAGTGCATTTGTGCCGCGGGCTTGCCACTGTCGTTTGCGCCCTCGTGTCCTCGTCAAACCTGCTTTTTCATTCGCTACACCAGGGGTCACCAACATGATGCCCTCGGACACCAGGTCGCCAGCCAGGACCACATTGGTCACCTGCGGCGCTGTTCAAAAAACAATATTGATATAATCAGTGTCTTCAAATAAATGAATATAATTATTTGCAATGATGCGCTGCAAGTTGGCTACAGATAAATTCAGGAAGTTGTTTATTTGGGAGGTGTACATCCAACTGGTAAACCTTCGCATTTATTGGTACCCAAGAAGTAGCTCTCCGTTTCACAAAGGTTGGTGAAACTAAAGTTTAATCTAGCAAAGACCAAAGTTTTTACCATTTCCAAACCTCATATCTGTCACCCTGTTTTTACAATTAACAGTATTGACCTCAGTGAAGCCGATTCATACAAATATTTAGGTCTTATATTTCATCGAACCTTGTCATGGCATCATCACATTTTGTCGACTAAACAGAAGACCACACTTAGACTTAACCACATCAATCAACTTTCACACCTTGTTCCACGCGAGGTCCTCTGCACCAAGCATAAAAACGGAAGAAGTGCTGGGAAAGTGTTTTGCTCCTCTCAAGGTTGGACACATACTAACACTGGTTGTGTGATGCGCTACTGTATGGTCATCCATTTTCTGTGTTCTTGCGAATGACGATACAGCTGTGGTGGGGACAAAGCGATTTGCTCCTCTCTACGCTGGTCATGTGCAAACACCGTTTCTGTAATGTTCGCTGATGTACAGCTAAGCACTTTTGTGCTCTTGTGTCTGTGATATGGACCATGAGACCGCAATAAAAATATTATTATTATTTATGTTTCTTGCGTTCTCCCAATCTTAGACCGCGGAAATGTCATTTTCGCCAACTGCTCCACTTCAGATAGCTTGCTTCTAGAGCATATACATACAAAAGCTACCAAATTAATACTAAGTTATTTTCGTACATCACGTGACGCCGCTGTCCTTTCTGATCTCAACTTCATTCCGTTATCCAACAGGAGAGAATTCCATATGCTCTTGTTCTTTTATAAAATAAAAACTGGTCTTACCTCTCCTGTCCTCCACTCGTTTTTACCGCTGACCCTAGGACAAGTCGCAGCCTACTCATTGCGTCATGCCAATAATTTTCAGCTTCCCCTCTCTAAACGTTCGCTAGTACATAATTCATCTTTTTACAAAGCTCTATTACTCTGGTGTTCCTACCAAAATATATCAAATTATCTTCTAGTTTTGCAGCATTTAAAAACCGCATTACCAACTTTTACTAAGGCACGAAACGCAATATTTGGCACTTACACGGGTCAAATCTATCAGCTATTTCATTACGCTTTATGTTTCGCCTTGGTCAAAGCCCTTTAGAAGTCCATTAGCCAGTGTAACTGTGGGTCTACATACCGCTTGAACACCTTCTCCTGCAGTGCAATTTGTGCTTTCACCATCGCAACTTACTTCTCCTAACACCTGAACATTTTGCTGTACGAAAAATTATACAATTAGCCACAATACTCTACTCTCACTAATAAAACTTTAATCCATATTCTCCTGTTTGACTCTCCGGAATCACCATTTTAACCAGGGGTTCGCAACCTTTTCACCATCTTGTACCACTTGGGCATCCTGTATCGTCAACACGTACCACTTCTTCAGAACAAATAATTTGATCGAATCTTAGTTTTTATTCAGAAGAATGATATACAATACATTAAAACAACTATAAAAGACCGCAACTAAACTTAATGAGATTTTTGTTAGTGTTTACCTTCCACCAATTTGTCGATGCGTGTCGTAAATTTGCTAACAGTGCATCGAAAGTCATAATATTGTGATACAATAGGAATAGCAGGCTACAGGAAAATTTATTTATTTATTTAGAAACAAAGCCCGATACGTAAACTAGAAAGCTGTGAATCCAGGTTTTTGTGAAAAATGGAAGTTACTTGCGTACCAGCTGGAGGGCCTTCGCGTACCACTAGTGGTACGTGTACCACAGGTTGGGAACCACTGATTTAAACTAACAGTAGTCATTTAAGCACAGTGGGCGCTATCCTTTGTTTGACCAGCTTGACTCATCCATTATCTTGTGCATCCTGCTATTATATTATTGGCCTTTTGCCGCTTCGTGATTGGTTTCCTGTGTTTGTTAATTTGCTGTCCTTTGTTTTGTTTTTCTTTTGCTGTATTTGATTTTGTGCCTACTAACGTGACTAGAAAAGAGACATCAACCAGGCTTCGGCCAGTTGCCTAGGGTTAAATAAATTCGTCGCGTTGCGTGCGATCGAGCTAAAAAGGTTTGGTGAGCTCAGCGGTCCAGCACTACACCAACCTGTCGCAATTTTGCCAAAGTTCTGCAAAGAATTTTTCATTGTCTATCGAAAGAAATCTTTTCCTAGCAAAGAATCAGACACTAAAGACACTACAGTGTATATACTTCGCCTACGAAGCAGGCATCATCAGCTCGAAAACACCGGGAAAATATCATGTCAATAAGTTGCACACACGAGGAAACAACACCATAGCATTCATCTTTCAATACTGTCTGACATAACACGAAATTGGGAAGGTAAGGAATACAACACCGCAAAAAGGCTGGTCGCTATTGTTGTTAGCGTTTCCCATTGTACAAAGTGTTTGATAAACAAAAAAGGTAACGCTATCCCTGCGCAACGGGTCATACTGCCCTTCTGACGCTTCGCTGAAGGGAACTTGCTTTCGAAGCTCGATTCGCAAAGAACCTCGTAAGCTTCACTGAAACCCCAAGAGGTAGGATACAGGGCACTGGCACCAAAGCAAAAATTCAAGGCAACCGACAATTGTTTAAGGACTCTCTAAAAAGCAAGATAAACGGATTTATTCTGTATTTGGTAGTCGAAAATCTGGCGTTGGATTATTAATAACCAAGTTTCGCCATACTGGAATAGGACTTCAATTTGTCGTTACTGCTTACAAAACACGCTGATGATAACAATATCTGCACTTGATTCTCAAACTCTGCACCTGAATCTAAGCTAATGCACTCTTCCCAACTTCGACAAACATCACCTCCAATCAGCAAAACGGCCAAATCTAAGCAACATGCTGATTTTCAACGAAGTTTTTTTTCCTTTTGTAGTTAATCGTATAAGGCAAAAGCACAAAAAAAAACATCTTGCAATGGTTGCCTTGAAAACCCGAAGTGTTGTGCTGAAATCGGGTAAAACTGCTGTCCCTGGCATCATAGTGCAGTATGGACATACAGTAAGGCAGGTTTTTTTCAAGGAAATTGTTAGGAACCCAGTTTGGATCTGTAGGGACCCGATTTCTCTGATTCTAGGGACCCGATTTTCTCTGATTTTAGGGACTCGGTGATAATTTTCTCTGATTCTAGGGACCCGATTTGAAATTCTAGGGACCAGAATCGGGTCCCTAAAACGCCTTAAAAAAAACTACAATAAAGCACTGATACTTTCCTATTTTATGCAGGCATATCACAAAAACGCGCGGTTTGGTGGCGCCAATCACTGCAAATACCTGAAGGAGTACATTTGAGAATGCCAGCTCGTCTTATAAACTCAATATAAACCATATACTTTTGACTTTGAGGCAGAACTGCCGAAAAGGGACACTTTGTTCTGGCAACCGCTGTTGGGGCCAAGGAAAAGTTGCTGAATGGTTCCATGTTTTAGATCATGAAACAGCTGAATTGTTGTATTCCTCTCAGTTGTAAGTTTAAATGGCAGTTTAGGATTTTTCTTTCTTTTTCGAAAACATTTGTGTTTCCAAAAATGTCTGTAAACCATTTTGTGAACTGGTAACTTTCAGCAACCTAATTAGATTCAACGTTACAATGAACTCTACAAAACAAGAGCAACTAACAAACCTCAACCTTCCTTAACTGACCTTTGACCCTGATAACATGTCAGCCCTCAAGGAAATCAAATCAAAGAACGGAAGGAGACAACATTAAGCTGTGGACGTCACAAATTTAAAAATATTCACCTTGTTCGTTTCATCGCCCTACAGTACTTCTACTGTGCGACGGGCATTTCCCACTGCTTGGTGTCACCGGCACTATAAAAGAGCCACGCCTCCTCGCTGTGCGCTCAATAACACAACTTGAGAAACAAGCTAATTTCCTTCAGGGTTTTGTGTTGCTTTGTGTTTGGAGGTCTGCGGCGGGATTCGTAAACATCTTGCTGCTACGCAAAGGTCTACGCAAACAATTTTCGGTATGTTTCATCTGTCGGCTACACAAGACGATGGATTTCTCGCCTGTGAAATTCTATAAAATTTGGAAAAGTGGAAAATTCTCTGCTCGTCGTTTTCGCGGTTTTGCAATGATCAGGGAGGGACATTTCTGCTTCAGCGTCAAATTAATCATGCTGTTTTCAGTAAATAACCTCTCGCATTCGTTCTTGTGTTTAATTGCAAAAAGAAACATTTGATTTTTTTAGATTCCACTCTGTGAAATGTCTGCTTCATGTTTATGCAAAAAGTACTTTGAAAAACTGTCCAAGGTTACCCCAATATCCCGCCAAATCTGCAAGTTTGACTTCCGGCCAGTTTTAGTAATCACTACTCAATATAAATATTTTCGGTTTTGTTCACTGCAAATATATTTGAATTTTGCTTGTAACTGTTCTTAATAATCGTTATTTTGGCATGGGTTTATCTACTCGTGCATCACGCCTACTGCACAAATGTCGCGAAAACAATACTATTTGCGTGCTTAAGCAGCAAAGCTAGTTCTGCTGTAGTTGCTCTTTAGTATCAGTGATTCCTAACTTCTTGTGCCGTCTGGAGGTAGCCGCAGCCGAACTGCGACCTTTGTTTCGTCATAAATGGTAACTTAAGGTGGAAACGCACTTTTCGTCCGAGGCTACTATTGTTGCGTTACATCATAAACATATGAAGCTGGTCAAGCCATTTACACCACATGCTATTGCGTGTCCCGTCAGGAAAGGTTTTTGATCAGTCGAATTGTAAAACGAAAGAGCAGAAAGCGAGATTGCAGTGTTTAGCTAGCGCAATGCCGAAATCTGTAATGCCATCAGGAACTGAAAATGGCAAAGTTTCTAAAGAGAAAAAGCGCAAGAATCTGGCAGTGTTAGCTCAAACGACGCGGCTGAAACGTTTTCTTTCCAGCAAAGCTTTTAAGCAGCAACGTTAAAAACAGTGGCGTTAACAAGAGCACCTGGAAATGTAGGAGAAAATCACGACATCAGTTTCGAAGCACCTTTCACACTAAGCCTGACTGGCCATATTGACATGATATTTTCCCGGTGTTTTCGTTTGTAATCTCTGGTTTCTGCTTATTGTTCGGGTGAATGTTGTTTCTTGCCGAGTCACTCTCTGTCCCACTAGTTCTTAACATTTCTGTGCACTTGTACCCCCTGAGCTTTCATAAAATTTTCTCGTACCCCTTGTCTGAAGGCAAGTGTAACTGTTAGTGTTACTAACGTAGTGCACATTGTATCACAAATTCTTCAGTAGCTGTATGAAGCTCTCTTCTTGGCACACAAGAACGAAACTTTACTGTACAACATGCCAGCAGTAATTGCTTTTCCATCGATAAAATGCCTGTTTTAATAAGGTTCCACCACTATCAAATCAAGCCCTTTTGATTTTCAGGGTACTGAAATCATTCCCAGACTGCACACCCCCGTGCCGATTATTAAAAGGTTCAAGTTTGACTGTTTCGGGTTTGCAGTAGTAAATACTTTGTTGCAACATATGCACTGTGGTCTTTGCGTTCCATCTTTTTTCTATCATGCAAGTGAAACCATAGCTAACACAGTCCTCATTCTACTTGGTATTTGCGTTTCATGGACATGTTTCTTAAAAATCAAATGTACCGATATTAAGTGGCGTAACTGACGGGACAGAAGGGCGAATCGCCAGTCCCTGGCCCGGCAAGCTAAATGCAAAAATAAAGCCCCCACTTAGCCTATACTTTGGTTTTAGTATTCTTTTGGTTTTCAGTAGGACGTTTTTTTGTCTTTAAAGTATTTTCTGGGGATTTAGGGTTTTAGTATAGCCATCCACATCCGGACTGAACATCGTTTCTCAAGTTTTTTCTTGAGTATTGGCTAGTGAGCCTCTTTTAACTACCGGTAAGTTTTCTCCCCCTGGCTCAAACCTTTAGTTGCGCTACTGCTGATAATAATCATATAGCCTATATACATGAATCCAAAAATATAACTACTATACTTAACCACCCAGGAAATAAATGGTCAACTAACATTTAGCAATGTATTCTTCACTCAACCACTGGCAATGAAATAAGTAAGGTGACAGCACTTTGACTGTGCAAGCAGGCTAAATATAATATTCAAAGCGCATGACAACCAGCCCTAGTAAATGGCTAATGATACGTCACACTACAGAGAATCACGACGAATGTTCAATGAAATCTGGTTTAAATTTCCAAGTCGTGTATCCCTGAAAGCTTTGGTGCTTCGTGTCCCCTGTTTTGGCTCCTCGTACCCCAAGGAGTGCATGTAACCCTGGTTAAGAACCACTGCTCTAGCCTATGGAAATATTATTTCTTAGTAAGAATACACTGTAGTGTTCATATCATAAACTCTCTTCTTTTTTCGCAGCTAACTGTATGTGCGGTTGAGCACCGTATTTATTCGATTGTAAGGCGCGGCTTATAAAGTTTCTTTCATTCCATGCGGCTTGCAATCAAGGCCGGCTCACGTTTTTTATTTTTTTACTTTATCGAAAGGTACAGATGACGCTCAGTCTTTCCTTGGCTACGTTTTGTCGACCAGATTCTTCTTTCCCATTCGATTTTCTTCAGCAACACGTGCACATCCGTCAAAGGACGGATCGTAATGAACAGAAGGCAGTTGTAGTGGTGTAAGCATCATTAATACGGGAAACGCACAAGTACGCGAACGTCGCGAACGCATCTTAGAGGCTGAGGTAACCTACGTTTAAGTGCGGCTTACATTCAAGGGTAGCTTACATTAATTTTTAACATCATTTCGTGCGGCTTACAATGAAAGGCGGCTAACAATCGAGCTAATACGGCAGGCACATAATCGACTACTGGAAAAAGCAAACGAGAACTTTGCGAATCAGCGAAAACAAATTTTACAAACGATGGCGTCATGAAATACGTCATAGGGGCCCTCGAATGAAACTTGACCCGGGTCCTCCTACCCTTTAATCCGGCTCTGGATATTACTGGCATGTGGTGATCACCTCCCGCGTCGTGCCGCACAACCCTAATCGTTCGCATTCAAGCTTTCCGTGATGCTTTCACTGAATCTTGCTGAGGATAAAAACAGTTGCTTTCAAAACGTGAAATATGATTTTAGCAAATATCATTGCTTTTTTGCGATTTGCGTTTTTAGAATTCTAAATATTAATTCTGCGCATACTTTTTGAAAAAAGTGGCAAAACTAAACAAATTGACAACCAAAGAGAAAATCTAAAACCGTTTCAATTGTGTAATCTGTGCATTTCTTATTATACGAAGCGTGAGATTTGATCTTAACAACAACAATTTATTGTACAACAGCCTGTTGCACTACTTGGAGATCTGCGAGACTTTTGACTGCAAAATCGTTGACAATTTCGTAGTAATCTCTCTTTCCTGGTAAAGCACGTTTGACTCACAGAATAGTAAGACTTGCAGTCTTTTTGTGGCCCATGGCAAATCGTATGCGTGATTTCAGCCGCATGAGTTTGAAAAGACTGGGCTAACAGGAGCACTTGGTAATTATCAGTGATAAATACGTGCAGTAAGCGATGAAAACATATGAGGAACACTTCATTTCATGGAAGTGTTGATGACGTATAAAATACAGAAACGCTTCGAGCTCCAACGAGATTCGATCTTTCATATATGAGAATGATTTGACGGCGTTACAATTTCTAAAGTAAGCAGCGAAGTTTGACAGGTTTTCTTCGTCGTTTGAACAAGTTGTTGCTGTCCACTGCTAGGCCGCCCTAGATCTCGGGGCAGGTGTTAAGCAGCGATTCAATTATTTCATCGTCCCGAATCGTCAGGCCGTGCAGTCCATGAGGAGGTCGATAGGTTGGACATTGGAGGACAGCACGATGAACGGTTTGTTCTTCTGCGCCACACTCACAGGCCGCAGAGGAGGCCATACCCATTTGTACAAGCAGGAGCGGAAATGTCCGACACCGGTGCGGAGGCGGTTAAGCCGGACCCAGGCTCTTCTTAGCAAAACCATTCCAGGAGAGTGGGTGCGGGTGTCGGAGATTAAAGTACGGAGTTTCGTGGTGTTGTGCAATCACTCCGCATTCCATCGGTGATCCGCCCACTGCGCTGCACGTATGTTGTTGTTTTCAGATGAACTGATGAGTTGTTGTGCGGCGGGTACAAA